>Ga0041059_1002870_pt1 | contig 12402 bp, 9 predicted proteins | sample AraColnosormetaG_FD_56232 | JGI IMG/M metagenome (GOLD analysis project Ga0041059, IMG submission 56232) | Arabidopsis roots microbial communities from North Carolina, USA - Col MF nosort | ecosystem: Host-associated > Plants > Roots > Unclassified | place: USA: North Carolina | collected 2013-09-02 | reverse complement strand
ACATGGTTCTTAAAAAAATGTAAGAATCTCTATATCTATCTTTTAGAGCGTGCTGATAACGTGTTATAACCAGAGAAAGAGATAGAAGAAATGAGTGTGTTATTCCATTGAGAAAAGGGTTCTTTATATAGGAGTACAAGGAAAAGGTAAAACCCTACAAACATCTAGATGGACTTAGATGATGGGTCTTATAATGGGCATCCATCTTTATTCATAACAGTATCTATGTATTTTTGTTACTATTTGAACCGCACCGCACTTCTCCCGCACCGCAAAACGCAGTCACCATTCGGACCCTAAACCTTCAAAATCTGCATTGTTTAGAGCGTTAATTTTTGACAAAAAAAAATTGCTAAACTTAATTTGTTAATTAAGTCTAATGAACAAGAGTTTTGTGGTCGATCTATTTAATTCATGTGAAATAAATGTACGCAATGAACTAACCCACAATCTCTATTTTTTGGATCTCTAGTCTAATCTTGAGAGAGTGGTTGCTCAATTCGCAGATTTTCGGATATTATCCCTAACAAACAAATGGTTGACAAAAAAAAAAAAAGTGAATTTCTTTCAATCTCTTTGAACACAAAAGAGTCAATTGTTACAAAATAAATGCAAAAACCAAATTGTTTTCTTCTTAAATCCAAAATAAGCCAAGCATATCATGGAACCAATGATAATAATACAAGCTAGAATCATATTCTTATGAGCTTGGAATCATGAACTAGCATCGTTTCACGGATGGAGTACTGCATCTATCTCTTCCTTGAACTTGGCCATCGCGTCCCTAGGTAGTGTTGTCAGCACCCGAACACCACCGCTCTTCCCCGGAACCGCTTTTGACGCTGGTAACAAAACACACAAAAAGGGCAGTGTCAGAGGAACCAAAGGTATAATGTTCACTAAACCTCCCCAAACGTCTTGATCCAACCCAAGATGACGCCAATCAGTCAGCATCATGAAAACTCCTCCGTGGATCTCCTTGGAAGCTAACTTCAGCTTCATTGTATTCTCCATCTCTCTAAGTTGCTCACACACGTATCCATTATCAAGCGCCGCTCTCTTCGCGTCTTTTATGAGCCTCACAAGGCGAGATATCGGTGTTTTGCTTAGCTCTTTCGCTGTCAATGCCACGGAAGCATGAGTGAAGGCATTTCCATAGTAGCCTTCAGGTAATGGAGGCTCGATAGAGCTGCGGATGCTGACGGATATAACCAAATCCGTAATCGTGTCGGGATTTAGCTTCATGGCTCGACATCTTGCTCTCCAAACGTAGGCCGCAAGAACCTCCACGGTCGTGATCTTCATGTTCTTCTCCTTCTCATTGGTAAGGTTCTCATCTTCGATAATTATGTTCTTGAGTTTAGTGATGTCTTCGGATGTAATGTTCAGAATTTCACGGACCATGTCTTCCGTTGGTGTATCGGGCGAAGAACAATCTTTCTCCACATCAACGAGTTTTGGATTATTTTTGTCGTTCCCGAGCTTGCCTAAAATCACGACGTGTTAAAATTTTCACATGGATAAACGTAATATAGATCCATTTTCATAATATATACTGTATTGATCAATGATCTCATTATTCAAAATTGGACCAAACTAAAATCAAATATTTAAGAAAACAAACAAAAAACGATCCCACACATAGAACGAACAAATATTCGCAAATAATTATATATTTTCTGATATGCTGAAAAAGATTTTGTAGAAATTATATGTGTATGATAAAATGGAAATTGCATGTATATATGTAAATTATGTGTATACTAGATTAGGACCCACCCAAAGGGGGTTTTAAAATTTTTAAATTAAATTAACGATACTTTTGAAAACTATATTTTATATAATAAAAAATTAACCCTAACGTGTAAAAGAATTAAGTGAGATAGTTGTGTTAATTTCTTACATAGAGTACTAATTTGGTTAGAAGTGATCATGTGTCTGTCCCAGACGGGGATGACCGTGGGTTGGGCTCTTCCGGCGGCCAGTTCAAGTATGGCTTGAGAAAACTGAGCCATGCCAATACCATCACAAACGGTGTGAGAATGAACAGAGCCAATAGTCATTCCTCCACATGTGAACTTAGTGATCTGTAGAGCAAGAGGCCTATACCCAAGATTACAACCTTTCAAAGTGTCGTGTGAAGGAACAAGTTGGTATGTTGCTTCCAAGTGATTACCACTCTCCAAGTAATTGAGAGAAGAGAGAGTGCACGAGGCCGTTGCCTTTATCAAGGGGACTCCATCGCCTTGCGTACAATCTAATTGGAGTGTCTGGTCGCTCGTCCGTCGGTGAAGTTTTCCGGCGAGAGGGTAATAATATACAAGGGCATTAGAGAGGGCGAGTTGAATAAAAGAAGCCGGATGGTAGTTGGTGTGATCTCGAACGTATGGGTTTGGGGAGAAGACGCATAGGATGTCCAGGATTACTTCGTTGTTAGGATCGTTGTCAATGGTAGAGAGAGACAAAGTGACATCAGGTGTTGGCTTTGAGGGTTTCACAAGAACCACTTCTGACTTCTCAACGACAAAGGGACATGAATTGTCGCTTCTTGGCATTGTGTGTTGTGTGTGTAAATGAGTAGTGCTCTTATCATAGCTTATTCTTATATAATCATTTCGAAAATTCTCCCATTTTCCGAGTGGGTTTATTTAACGAAAGTAGAGTGAAGATTTATAATCAATATTGCTAAGTAATACTAATATTTATTAGTAAGCCGCTTGATGTTTAGTGCTCTCCCTATCATTACCCGAGCAAGACTTAATCAGTATTTGGTGAGTTTATTTAACGATGGTTGTAACATTTAATAACAAAATTGCTAAGTAAGACTCATATTAGTAAGCCACTTGGTGCCTAATGCTCTGCCACTAATTCATTTCTCTTCACGAGCACGACCTAATCAGTATTTACTGGGCTCCAAATTTTCCTTTCTCTTGATTCGGGGTGGTTCTTTTTTATTTTGCCATGTTGGCTTCGTGGCTTTAAAATGAGACGGTTTTATAATACAAACATTTGGCAAGATATATATAAACTAGAAAAAGACTCACCCGATGCATGGAAATAATAGAAAAATATTGAAAAGGGGCGCCTATAAAGGTTGGCCTCTGAATATCGTTTATAAAAATCTATGTTATAAGAGAAAATTGTTCTAAAAATTTGATTGCTACAACTGCATTTTTATAAGAGAAAATAATAGTTTTCCGATAAGGTGAGATTTTCAAGCATTTAATTGACGTCTAATCTAATAATCCGAGATTTTGAACCATTTTTACGCAATGTTCATGCACAACCGACTTGTAATATATGTAGACAATGTTCATTCCGATTGTCTCATTTGATCCAACCTTTTCATGTAAAAAATTTTGGTAAAAAACCGATCGTCTGTTAGTATAAGTGATGATTTAAATGCATTAAAAGAATCATAGATAGAATAAAAGGGAGGTTTAGAGAAAAAATCATTCTAAAGCAATGATCCAATATATATTCGTATTATTTTATTCTTAAATAATAAAAGGTCATCTAAAATCCATCAAATCACGGGGTATATCCTTCAAATAACCCCTCACATTGTTTGTGGTTCTGCAAGCCCCTTTTAAAAGCTTTTACAGCAGGCGTGGGTTTGATCTTAAATAATGCAATTTCTTGCAAATTAATGACAGAACTTATTGGAAGTTTAGAGTCCCACATACAGAATCATTTATTGTGGTCTCGTGTGTTGCGGAGAGAACATGTCCATCATAGAAATATCATACATGCATAACCATTCTTCGTATTGCATGGAAAAGTGCATCGTGGAATCATTATTTGTGGGAATTATTAGTTGCAATCTGATTGAACATCATCAAAGTGGAATAATTGTTTTTTTTCCTGTGAAGAAAGATATAATATACTTTTGTGCGTACAGAAAGATCCTTCAAATCAGAAAATGTACTCGTGAACCATCAAATTGGCGAAATAGGTCTCCCTACAAAATTCTACGACCTTTGTGGCGTGTTGGTTGTATGCCCTATAACTCCTGAAATTCCTAATCAAAATATACAATTTGAGATATATATTCTTACACTTTTGCATAGAAAATTTCTGATTTTAAGAGACTAACTCTTTCTTTTTTTTTTAAGTGTGAAAGATGACAAGGTTGCTATAATTTTAACTGAAGACTCTAAAGAGCCAACAGTAACAATGTGCGTCTCCTTCGATTTGTCTTTGCTTCATTAAGTTGGCCGGTGAAAATATGTTTTCAAGTCTTTATCTATATGTCGCTCACTACCCTTTCATTATGTGTAACAAATAAAATAAAATCCTTAACGGATATCCATTTATATCTGTCAAAAATCGATTTCATCAATGGCATTAGAGACTTTTCAAGTCTGGGTGGGTATTCTTGTGCATATTTACTTCGCATATCTTATCTTGTGAATTTCTAATTCAATATTTTATATTATTCATTTAAATTTCTTTGTTGTGTTAAAAAATATGTGAGATATGTATTTACTTTTTTTTTTATTTCTTAATTAAATTTCTTTGTTGTTAATATTTCTTAATTAAACTGTAGTATTCTAAGATCTTTTATTTTAATTTATATAATTAGTTCTGGATTATGTAAGATTCATATATCACCGTGCCTCTTGTTTTACGTATATATCTTTGATTCCTTAAACTTAATAAATAAAAATATGTAATGTTTATAACCAAAATGTAAGTTTATTTTCTAAATTCTTCAATTTTCTTTTCTGGTTAATTTGTTATAAGAATGAGTATATTTACTAAGTCTCAATAGCTCAACTAGTAAAATACCCCATGCAAAACCTAGAGGTCGTAGGTTTAATCCCCCAAAAAAGTTAATAAACTAATTAATGATAATTAAAATATTTATACCATTACATTTCAACTGACAGATGGTTCAGAACAACAAATGGGACAAATCTTCTTTGTCTCAAGCCATTTGGTTATACACTCAGAGTGGTATGGATGGTCACAAGGTCGGAGAACGACCAAAGATTCTCTTTCTTCAAACTCCATTTGGCAAACTACACAACGATCAATCTCGTTTTTGTTATGTGAAAATACGTATGTAGATGCGTTCAAACACGTAGAGATTTCAATAGGAGTTAGCCCACGGTTTTCGACTCCGATGAAATCTCCAAGCGCAATCAGTTCCTCGTAAGACAATTGGTCGGGATCAATCTCATCTTCTTCCTCCAAGAAATCATCCTCCTCCTCAAGGTTGGAATTGCTTTCTTGATCTTCAAGAAACTCATTGATTTCGTCTTCATCTACTCCAAATCCATTGCTATCGAAATACTCGTAGTAGTTCTCATTGATTTCTTCTTCATCTTCAGATTCTTCGTCACTTTCTATCATTGAAATCATTGAGGGAGACGAATCATGCATAGCATGGGCAAAATGGGAATTAGCTTGGGAGGCAGCAAGAGCAACTTCAGAATTTGCTTGCTCAAAGAGGGCTAGATCGGGAAGTTTGTTTGGAGGTTGCTTAGGCTCTTCTTCTTGGTTATCCATTAGAGAAGAATAAGTAGATTGTGTTATGGTTAGGAAGCCGAGCTCCGGAATTTTATATGAAAATGGCTTTCATGTCAGAGAGGTTACTTAAGCAACAAGAAATGAATATTGTGGACAGCTTCCGTACAAAGTAATACAAAAGAAACATGCGGAAGTTAGGGTATCCTTTTTCGCTATTATAAGCAAATATTGCATAAGTTTTAAATTTGCCAATCAGGTATGCATTTTCCCTTAACTTTGGGTTTGCGAAGAAAGAAAAGTCATATCTTGGACGATATGCTGCATCTACCTAAAAAGCATTTCTGAGAATGCATGACATATTCCTCTATATATATAGAAATTCACTTGTGTATAACCAGCCTAATAGACAATCACATTAAACTTTTGTTCTGACTAAATCGCTTGTACTATATATTATTATTTATTTTTGTGCAAAATACTATATATTACTTATAATCTATAAAGATTAAAACAATATAATTTGGTTTTGGTGGTATCGAACAAGATTATTAGAGGAAAAAGTATATATTCAGTTTATTCTTCTCCTCCTTAGTAATTTTATGTGGAAAGCTTTTTTCTTTATATAAATTTCATCTCTTCTAACTAATGCAAAACTAGCTGATCACAAACCAAAAAATAATAATAATGTAAAACTAGCTTAGAATTGTATTTTACATTTTCAACCTATTTCGTAAAAATTGAGAAGTATTTTTTTTTTTTGTGAATTTGTTCATCTTAAGATTTAACCACTTGTTTGTTGCCTAGGTTGATGGAAGTTTTTTTTTTTGGTTGTGGGGATAAGCTTTGAACTTATTTCCATGGCTGAGAAATGGTGCAAATGTTTGAGGATCCAAAGTCTAATGTTAGAGCTTATTTTCGTCTTCTTTTAAGGCACTAAGTTTCTTTGTATTTATCATTTAACTTGTATATAAAAGTTTAATACACAAATAAACCTTGCAAATACAAAAGTTTTGCCATGCAAATATAAGTATTTTTTAGGATACAAAGAAAAAGCAAATTGTAAATATACATATTCGGAGAAAATAAGAGAATACAAGACTAGGGGTTGCTCAGGAACCTAGAAAGGCCGACTTTGCTACCATGGGTCTCAACATCAAGCTTAACTTGAGCTTCAAACTCCGAGAATTTGAATGGCTTATAGCGAGTAGAGTTAAACATACAGTCTTTGTCCGGGAACACAAAGTTAACTATCGAGTATCTCTCTTTCTTCCTCATCCTCTTTCCTACTTTATGCAACACACTCTTGTATTCCTCATCACTTATCACCTGTATCATATGATTTTTTATTGATTTATCTCATATGAAATATATCTTAACATGCATGGAACGTTAGTTACTTAATTACCTGCATCATATCCCCAAGACCGACGACAAAAGAACTGGCAAGAGGTTTGACATTGAACCATTCCCCATCTTTCATGAACTCTAGCCCACCAACATCGTCTTGGTTTATGATCGATATCACCGAACTGTCCGTATGAGCTTCGAGTCCGGGGGATTCGGTACACTGAGGATACCGTTGAACACGTATCACACCTGTTGACTCTGATAAGTAGCCCATTTTTTGGTCACCGGATAATTCAAGGGACAAGGTTTCTATTATAGCTTCAAATAGGGTCACAATAATCCTAGTTACGTGCTTCCCATATTCCTCCATCACCACTCTGCGTAACTCATCACACAATGATAATTGATAATATTGTGAGCTATGAGACCAAAAGACAAAAGAAATGAATAATGGGCGCAATAACATAATTTATCCTAAAACTTTACTCATTAATATTCATGAAACGTCATTTGTAAAACTAGTGGTATATGTGCTTTCGACATTAAATTAAGTTTTTATCGTCTAATGATTTTGTAGTTTTGTCACTTTTTTTCTTCTTCACATTCGTAGATTATACGTAAAACTCGTGACTTTACGTCGGTGTTATCATAGATCTAGTCACCGGCCATCTTTAATCGGAGAAGTGTAGATTAAAACAACTTTAAGCTATAAAATTTGAAGCTATCTAATCTGTGCAAAACTAGAATTTCGATTTGATTAAATTCTTTAAACCCACCAATGAAGTAAGAGTTAAGAATTCAGTTAAACGACGCCGTACGTACCGGAAAGACTCAAGCTTGGGATCAGTACAAGAAAGTGCAAGAAGCCGAGAGAGAGATGCAAGAGGAATATTGATGCCTTCGAACAAGTGACCACTAGATTCTTGTGGGGCTCTCGTTACGGCTTTTCCCGATGGACTTACCGTATGTGTTCCCCAGTAATACGATAACGGAGAGTTAACGCCGAACAACGTCCGTTTCTCTTCAAACGGCAGACTCAACACTGACTCCGTTATCTCTTTCACCTGTGACATAAACGTTAAGGGTATCCCAGTATTCTCCAAATGGAAGATCCCCCAGTCTTTGCATGCTTCTCTCAGTTTCTCCATGTCCAAATGCTCCATATCGATAACCGGGATATCGATATCTTTGCTCCGGTCTAGACCCGTTTCAGTGGATTTTTCGCTCATTAGAGGTCGAAACTCTGGTGGATAAGACTCCGAGTTGCTCATGTTCTCCTTTGAAGTGCACCCGTTGTTTCTGATATCTCTCTATCTCTCTTGTGAATAAGGGGTAATGCAAATTGATATTATCTTTCTATAGAAAATGAAGCGTTACAAACGAAAAATATTGCATGTGTCAGGTTTATTTAGTAACTGACGACCGAGTACTGTTCTGTAATTTTAGGTTTAATTAAATTTTGTTGTTTATGTAAGTGTTTGATAAATTATTCTTTTCATTTTTAGGTCAATTAATTTCTTTTCATATTTTTTTTATTGTGATTAAATTAAATTTAGAAATATATGGTATGACTTTTTCGGATCATAAGTTTGGTAAAGCTATTAAGCATACATTTAGAGGCTAGTGAACTAGCAACGAGGATGCACATAGCAACTTTGATGGATAGAGAGAGGTAGTGGGATAGCTATTGCTTATTGGGCCTCTACTGGTTGTTGTCGCGACTTCTATTATTAGGTCGAAACTCTGGTGGCTAAGCCTAAGACTATGAGTTGCTCATGCTCTCCTTTGAAATGGACTCATTGTTTCTGCTATCTCTCTCTTTTGTGAATAAGAGGTAATGCATCTATAAAACCATGATATAAATTTAAACAAAACGAAGCGTTACTAAAGAGAAATATTTATGAGAGTTATTTAGTTATTGACGACCGAGTCATCGTTGTGTTTGTGTATAGTAGTTTCATTTTGAATTAATTTTTCTCTCTCTCCCTCTCTCTCTCTAGAAGTCATCTATACTATTATTTGAGCAATGTTAAAAATAACTTTAACCTGGATTGATGTGTTAGAGATTACATAGAAGGAAAAATCCTACTCTGGGTCAAGTTACCCGACATAGCTTCGTTTATCGACCCATCCCATTCCCAGCCCGCACGGATCTTTCCACCTGTGACCAAGCCACCAAATATAAGGCCCTTGTATCACCTGTGTAAAAGGCCAATAACTGAACAAGCCCAAGCAATCTTTCTAATTAACTTCCATAAGTATAGATGCAAGTAATATTTGATTCAGGTAAGTCATGGCTATAAATGTATTGCTTAATATTGGGATGTACATTTGATATCATTGTTTATCCTTGAAAATTCAACTAATATAACTCTTTGTCACATGTCATTGGCTTTGTTTGATAGTCATGGTCTTTCAAAAAGAGAAGATAAATTAAAGGATAATATTTTTGAAATACTCACTTGACACGTTTCTAAATATGATTGGTTAGTTTTTCCCTTATAATTTCATATTTAAATAAATAGTTAAAAGTAATAAATTAATATATTTAAGAGATATCCGGACAACATAACTTTTGCCGATGAAGATGCTCTTACCTTTTGTCGGGTCAGGCGTTTACATTTTATAAAGGTTAAATTTTTTGATGATGATTTCTATTTCTAGAGAGAGTTCATCAAAGGAAAAGATATCAACAAGATAATTTCTGCAAAGTAACGATAACATGCAAATATATGAAAAATTCATAAAACCATATAGGTAGCAATAACACAAGATAAACTAAAAGTCAATAGACAACATAATACAAGAAGTGAACCTCAAGCTGATGGTAAAACATATAGATGCAGAAACAATGAGGTGTGTAGAAGAGAAGACTGCTCACATCTTTTGATTTTCCCTAAGGAAGACCCAATGGAGGAGGAGCTGCGTTTCCATTACCTTTCTTGTCGTTCAGGTAGGAAAGAATGGCAACAGTTGACTGTAGCATGGTAAGAAGAATAACGAAAAGAACAGCACACGATGACAGAAAAGTCCATGGTGATTCAAAGTGTGTGTGCCTAAAGCCAGCCCATAATCCATTGTACCATTTTTTGGTGTACTCGTTCACGCCCTTAAACACATTGTTTAGGTAACTTGTATCTACTTCAAACACAACATCTTTACTGATAGTTTTGAAGAACTCTGAGACCTCATTATTGCTACCAAAATGATTCTCTATGATGAGCTTGTCGTTTCTCAAGAAAGTTACATCTTCCTCGTTATTTAGAAGGCATCCCATGAAGACTATGTAGGTTGTTATTTCGTTGGAACTGTCAGTGTAAAACTGTTCAAAGGCAACACAGTTGAGGAAGAATGAGCTGATGAACCCATCAAATCTTAACTGTGGTATCTGAAGCTTGTTCTTCTTTAATCTTACATTTAATATGGAATCTTCTTTACTCCTTCTTAGCCTGAACTTTATCCCTTGGAGGCGAAGTCTTTTGGCCGACAATATCAACGGCACCGCTTTAGAATCTACGGATGGTACGTTTCCAGATTTACCCTCATGGAGTTGAACTTGAACATGTGGGGATGATGCTTTGTCAGATTCACTCGTGTTAGGTAAGAAGGTCTCACGGATGAGGTCAAGAAGATGTTTTGCCTTGTAGTTTCTGTGTTTCTCCCAATAACTGCCTTCTTTATCTATTGGATTTTTAAAGAAGTGAAACGCTATCCTGTTTAGATCACTAGAGACACCAATCTTGGATCCAACATACAAAGTTTGAAGAACAAAAAAAGGGACCTGATTTTCCAACAGTAGAAGATCACTCTGAATAGACGAGAGAAGCCAGGGGATCGAAAAGATTGGATCCTCACTCAATTCTATGTTTCCCGACATGATCAGAAAAACCATGAGGATGAAGCACCCATCCAAAACCATCATAAACATTAAGTCATGTCCTGTCTTAAGTTCCTCAGAATAAGATTTCCTTATCTTATCTTCCAAATCAACTACAGCCTTAACCAAGACATTTTCCTCCACGTCCTTCTTTTTTGCCTCGTCTAGGAAAAGCTGTAGAAGCCGAGGCTTGTGCTGTTGAATCATTTGGAGGTGCTTTTCACCGTAATGGTAAGGACCAATGGAAACAACTTTGGGCTTATAGGCTTTGGGATTCAATGCTACGAAGCTCTCAGGGACTCTAAAGATGCAACAAGATTCCTTACCAGCTGATTCCAAGAGAAGCACTGGTTCCTTACTTCCTGAGGATAAGTAGTTTCTGAAAGCAGATGGTGGTGGTGGAGAAGCTTTATCGGAAGATGATGAAATTATATCCGTCTTGTCTGCCATGATTTTGTTCCACTACGATCCTCCTTTCCTAGGTTCAAAGAAAAGGTCGTCGGATTCAAGTTATAAAAATAAATCGAGATATTGATTCGAGAAAAATAGAGCGAAAATCTTACTGTTGTTGTGAGTGTTAGTTGAACCGTGAGTTCTTCTTCTGCCTTACTCTTGCCTCTTAAGAGGCAGGTGAGGGTTCATTCTCCTTTTTTTTCTTTGTTTTTATTTTTTTGTCTTATTTTTTCTAATGGGTAATTTAATTAGTAGTCTAATTAGAATGGTAATAGATATAATGTTTAGGAATTTTTTTGTTCGTGGGTCTTACCACTGAGGCAGGTCTTCTTAAATAAGTAAACCAATACACGTTATAAAACTCGGAAAATATGAAGGTTTTGATGTTTTTCAACGACTTTCCAAAGTGCAAAGTATTTATAAAAAACCATCGTTATGATATATGGCGTGGAAAATTTAGAGAGAGTAAGAAAAAAAAAACATGAGAAAATAAAGTATTGTGACAAAAGTTCGGGAAAAGATATCTGCGATGTATTTGGGAATTTATGAAACAAGTTAAAGTGGAAGAAATAGAAAATGGCTGTTTTAAAAGAAACATGAGTCGAAGTAGTCGGCAAAGTAACTAGAAAATGGTCGGACTAGGAAGTTGTCGCAAAGGTTTTGAGACAAAAAAGTCTCGAGAACAAAGATTAGCTTTTACAAATCACATGTGTTAATTTAAGAAATTTACGAGTTAACCAATGAATAGAATTTAGCTATATGTTAGAAGAACATCTAAATTAACGTTATTTACTGGGTTAAAGCTTTAACATTCTTTTATCGGTATTCTACTTTCCGATGAATATTAGAAAAAAGTTAATCGATCAACGTCAAGGCTTAATGTTTAAACCGATAACCGATAAAAGAATGTTAAAGCTAATAATTATATTTTTCCAAAGACGGATTTCAATTTGAGAATATTTTTTCAGGTAGCAAAAACGTAATTGGATTCTATTTCTCCAAAGACGGATTTCAATTTGAGAATATTTTTTTTTTTGAATATTGTTGAATTTTGATGAAGCGATTGGAAGTAGATTTAGACTAGTTAATCCTAAAATGTGCTCTGTTTTTGGATTTAATGTTGAGAATATTTATGGAACATGTTTAAGAGATTAAACCCTATAAACAAAATCATCGAAAATTTAGGTATTAAACGACATTTTAATCATGTTTACATACTTTGTCTCTTAGTTTAACATCGACCTTTGTTC
>Ga0041059_1002869_pt1 | contig 12406 bp, 5 predicted proteins | sample AraColnosormetaG_FD_56232 | JGI IMG/M metagenome (GOLD analysis project Ga0041059, IMG submission 56232) | Arabidopsis roots microbial communities from North Carolina, USA - Col MF nosort | ecosystem: Host-associated > Plants > Roots > Unclassified | place: USA: North Carolina | collected 2013-09-02 | reverse complement strand
TTTTTTTTTTTTTTTTTGTATTTGGTGAAAAGCAGGGAAAGTTGAAGCTGAACCCCAATGCATTGGATCATGTGAAATGCTTGCTGACTGTAACACGGCTTGTATCAGGATGGGATACTTATTTGGCCAATGCGTTGGCTGGAAAACTCCCGATATGTGTTGTTGCAACCATTGAATGTTTCGAATCTTAAATGTACGTATTGAAAATCATCAACAAAAACTCTTTAATATCTTGATTAATAATTTATTATAATACTACTATATAACAAGCGTGTGAGTTTTTAACAACTTTGCTTAACTCAAACACTGAGAAAAATAAGGAAAAGAAAACATTTGCATTTCATGAACAATTAATTATAACTTATCATAGTGTATAAAGTTTATTTGACGATTTTTAAAAAAAACATTATTACTACCACTAATCAACATTATTAAGACATTGATCCGAAGTATACGGCGATTGATTTATGTGCGCCTTGATCATATTTTTGAAATGATAGCCGCTAGCTGTTCGTTCATATATAAAAATAAAACTATAAAAAAACAATCCAGCTTAGACTGAGTGAAAAACTCAAAAAAAAGTAGTAATTAATGTTTATGGTGGATCAATTTTATAAATGCCGACAAAAAGAAAAAAAAAAGGATCAATTTTATAAATTCAAAAAAATATATATAATACGATAAAAATGGCCTTATTGATAATTAATGTTGCAATTTGCACGATGCTGAGCTGGTTTTATGGGTAAAGTCAATGAGTATTGGGTAATACAAAAATAATGTATATGTCAGGTCACTGGTTACACAATTTATGTATAGCTCAAAGAAATAAGAGTTAGCAAGGATCCCAGACTACCAATGGATCAACCAAAGCAAAAAGTGAAGATTCCCTGCAATCATCCGTTAGAATACATACAACTGAAGGGTGGAGGATGGCCCGGATCATATGACTATGATATAAATACTTGCGCAGGATGCGATGAAGATTATGGCTTCTGCTACTACTGCGCAAGCTGCAGTTTTCGAGCACATTCGGAATGCATCGAGTGGCCAGACACCATCGACCACCCGAGTCACTCCAGACATCCTCTCAAGAAAGTCTCCCCCGGGACAATTGACTATACAGATGGCAAATGCCATTTTTGTAGAGAAGAACTTGTTGATCCCATGTATCACTGTTCCTTGTGCAACTTCAGCGTAGATGTGAATTGTTGGAGGCATCCGCCACAGCGTACTATTTATCAACCAAAGAGCCACGAGCATACATTCACCCTCATGCCGAGAAAGATCACATTCACTTGTAACGCATGTGGGATGCTTGGTGATTGCAATCCTTACTTTTGTTTTGAATGTGGATTCATGCTGCAAAAAAGACTGCATTGATTTGCCCCGAGTGATCAACATCAACCGTCATGACCACCGCATTTCTCGCACTTATCATCTCGGCCACGGCGATTGGGATTTATGTGGACTTTGTCGCAAAGAGATAGATTGGAGTTTTGGAGCTTTCACTTGCAAGCGTTGTCCTAGTTATGCTGTTCATTCAAAGTGTGCGGTAAGGAAAGATGTGTGGGATGGAGAAGAACTCGAAGATGTACCTGAAGAAGAAGAAGAAATTGAAGATCCATACAAGGTAATAAATGATAAAGAAATCATTCATTTTAGTCATGAAGAACATAGTCTAAGACTTGGCGGTGATGATAATGTTACCGGTTATGAAAAGATGTTGTGCGACGCTTGCATCACTCCCATCAGTTCTGATCCATTTTTCAAATGTGTGCAATGCGAGTTTTTTCTTCATAAAGAATGTGCTAGTCTCCCTCGGAGGAAACGAAGTATCTTGCACATCGACAAGCTTGATCTAAGGGTAAAAAATAAGGCTGGCAACCATTACAAGTGTAGAAGTTGTCAAAAATTATTCGATGGCTTCAGGTACAAGACAACGTTTGATAAATTTGATGTGCGGTGTGGATCCATTTCTGAGCCTTTTCACCATGAACTGCATCCCCATCCTTTATACCACATCTTTTCACCAGAAGAGAAGTCTCATATTTGTGGAGCATGTGATAGACCTACACAGTATGTCTTAAGTTGTACTGTGTGTGAGTTTCATTTAGGCATGGATTGTGGCACTTTACCAACAAAAGTGAAACATACATGCGACGGTCATGACTTATCGTTGCATCATGGAGCTGGAAACACCGACGGTCCATTGTGGTGTGATATTTGTGAGGAAGAGACAGATCCGAGCGTATGGTTTTATGGTTGTGATGATTGTGTGTCCACTCTCCATATCAAATGTGTACTTGGAGACATGTATCACTTCAAGCCAGGAAACAAATACGGCAAAGCTGAACTAGTTGCCAACGATGGTATGACTAGACCTTTTTGCATAGTTTGTGAAGAGCGTTGCATGTTCCCTTCCTTTCTTAAGGCTACCGTTTCAGATTCAACTCTTGTATACGCTTGTTCAATGAACTGTGCATACGATAGCTACTGGAAGAAGTGGTATTATGACGAATCTGGTTAAACGTTGAGTATGTCTGAAAGGCCAACGCAAGCCATAGAAAAGCGCCAACACGGGAAACCCAACGTTGAGTATCTTCTTTTATTTTTATCTTTCTTTCTTTTTTCTTGCCTTAATGTATAATTTCATTTGTTTTCAATGGTGATTAATTTGTATTCCAATCCTATTTGGAACTTTGTGTGAGGGGTTCATAAATTGGATCTATTTGCTTCCATGTAATGCACGCACCTCTTGTATGATAAATAAAAAAAATAAAAAAATGTGTGAGTTGTTGACAATTTTAATCATCTTGTTTTGGTCTCCGAAACAAAGAAAACCGTACCAAAAGTAAATTTGTTAAACAAAAAGTAAAACTCGTCGACAAAAGAAAAGTCAGAATCGGTTATTGATATCATAAATGGGAGAGCCAACGTTTGATCACAGCTTCAACGGAGTTCTATTTGGTTGTGAGGAGGCGGCAAGGCGTGACAAAATTTAGATTGTTTTTTCAAAAAACCATATATGTAATATTACTACTAATATTACATATATGGTTTAAGTAAAAATAAGTGGTCTGCATAAAGAGTGTACTTTGATGTCGTCCAATGTTTGAATACATTTTGCATGCTATAAGATATATATATATATATATATATATATATTATTTTTTTGGGATGAAAAACAGGGAAAGTTGAAGCTGAACCCCAATGCATTGGATCATGTGAAATGCTTGCTGACTGTCACACGGCTCACATCAAGATGGGATACATATTTGGCCAATGCGTTGGCTGGAAAACTCCCAATATGTGTGTTGTTGCAACCATTCAATGTTTCGAATCTTAAATGTACGTATTGAAAATCATCAACAAAAACTCTTTAATATCTTGATTAACAATTTATTATGATACTACAATAACAAGCATGTGAGTTTTGACAACTTTGCTCAACTCAAAACACTTAAAAATAAGAAAACAAAACATTTGCATTTCATTAACAGATAATATATTTGACGAAAACTTTTTTAAAACAATATATTACGACCACTAACACACGGATCCGAAGTATACGGCTAATGCCATGATCATATTTTGAAATGCTGTTCATTCATATATAAAAATAAAACTATTAAAAAACAATCCAGCTAATACTGAATCAAAAACTCAAAAAAGTAATGTTATTGGTAGATCAATTTTATAAAGTCAATAAAAATATATATAACACGACAAAAATGGCCTTATTGATAATTAATAAATATTTAATGTTGCAATTTGCACGATGATGAGCTGGTTTTGTCGGTAAAGTCAATGACTATTGGGTAACACTAAAATACTGTATATGACCAGCTCAAAGGGATAGAAAGAAAAATGAGTTAGCAAGGAAGTATATCACCCACCCACACATGACAAAAAAGTACAAACTTGTGCCTTCTCTCTGATATTCAATCTTTCGACTTCTTCACCCATCAAAAATGGAGCCGATCACGGACCAACCAATGGACCAACCAAAGCAAAAAGTGAAGATTCCCTGCAATCATATGTTACTCTACATACATTTGACGCAATCATATAGTTATTGTGCAGTATGCAATGGAGATTATGGCTTATGCTATTACTGCTCAAGATGCAACTTTCAAGCGCATTCAGAATGCATCGAGTGGCCAGACACCATCGACCACCCGAGTCATTCCAGACATCCTCTCAAGAAAGTCTCCCCCGGGACAATTGACTATACAGATGGCAAATGCCATTTTTGTAGAGAAGAACTTGTTGATCCCATGTATCATTGTTCTTTATGTAACTTCAGCATAGACGTGAATTGTTGGAGGCATCCGCCACAACGTACTATATATCAACCAAAGAGCCACGAGCATACATTCACCCTCATGCCGAGAAAGATCACATTCACTTGTAACGCATGCGGGATGCTTGGTGACTGCAATCCTTACTTTTGTTTTGAATGTGGTTTCATGCTGCACAAAGACTGCATCGATTTGCCCCGAGTGATCAACATCAACCGTCATGACCACCGCATTTCTCGCACTTATCATCTCGGCCACGGCGATTGGGGTTCATGTGGTGTTTGTCGTAAAGAAATAGATTGGAGTCTTGGAGCTTACTCTTGCAAGCGTTGTCCTAATTATGCTGTTCATTCAAAGTGTGCCATAAGGGAAGATGTGTGGAATGGAGAAGAACTAGAAGATGTGCCTGAAGAAGAAGAAGAAATCGAAGATCCATACAAGGTAGTAAATGATAAGGAAATCATTCATTTTTGTCATGAAGAACATAATCTAAGACTTGGTGGTGATGATGATGTTACCGGTTATGAAAAGATGCTGTGCGACGCTTGCATCACTCCCATCAGTTCTGATCCATTCTTCAAATGTGTGCAATGCGAGTTCTTCCTTCATAAAGTATGTGCTAGTCTTCCACGGAGGAAACGAAATATCATGCACACCGAGAAGCTTGATCTACAAGTTACGAAGGCTGGCGAGTATAATAAGTGTATATCTTGTAGAAAAATATTTGATGGCTTCCGGTACTGTTCAAGGTTTGAAAAGTTTGATGTGCGGTGCGGCTCCATTTCCGAGCCTTTTCACCATGAACTGCATCCCCATCCCTTATACCACATTTTGTCAGCAGCCGAAAAACTTAAGCTTTGTGGAGCCTGTGGTAAATATTTACACTATGTCTTAAGTTGTACTGTTTGTGAGTTTAATTTAGGCATGGATTGTGCCACTTTACCAAGAAAAGTGAGACACATATGCGACGCTCATGATTTATCGCTGCATCATGTCCCTGGGAATTCAAAAGGTCAACAACTATGGTGTGATAGTTGTGAGGGAAAGCTAGATCCGAGCGTATGGTTTTATGGATGTGATGATTGTGGGTCAACTCTACATATCAAATGTGTACTTGGAGACTTTAATCACTTAAAGCCAGGGAAAAAATACGGGGAAGCTGAACTAGTCGTCAACGATGGTATGACTAGACCTTTTTGCATATCGTGTAAAAAACGTTGCAGCTTCCCTTCCTTCCTTAAGGCTACTTGTCCAAATACTTTGTGTGAACAACGTTGGGGGTTCCCTTCCTTCCTTAAGGCTGCTTCTCCAGATTCATTTGTTCTGTTCGCTTGTTCAATGGACTGTGCATACGATAAATACTTCATGTTGTGGTTTTATGAAGTTGATTATTAAACCTTGAGTATGTCTTAAAGGCCACCGCAAGGCATCTATTTTCGAAAGCGGAAAGCTATAATGATGTAATTTCCTTCATATCTTCTTTTATCTTTATCCCCTTCTTCTTTTTTTACCTTAATAGTTTCATGTGTTTTCAATTCTTCTAGATTTTGATTAATTTGTATTCCAATCCTATTTGGAACTTGTTTCGGTTGTTTTGGAATTGGATCATTTTCTCAACTTTTTAATTGTCTACTAATAATATTACATATATGGTTTAAGTAAAAATAAGAGGTCTGCATAAAGAGTGTACTTTAATGTCGTCCAATGTTTGAATACGTTTTGCATGCAAAAGGATTAAGAGAATCCAAGTATTTCCTTATATTGGCAATAAAATAACTAAATTATACAGTCAACGACGACTCAACGAAAACAAAGTTGATTTTTGTACGTTTTCTGTATTAAACCAGTCAATGGAAATAAATCACATTCGAAATTCGTAATATCAATATAAAGAAAAACATTAGTATTCAATCAAACATTTTAAGTATGTATGTTAAAATAGCAAATCTTATGTTATTCAGTTATGGATTTTAAAAAATCTAATGTTATTAAACTTGTGATTTTAAAATATATTAAAAAAATCCCTAAGTTATTTGAAACATTTTAAGAATTGGATTTTTACTCAAAATAACTCAAATCACTCAAAATATAAGATTGAATACACCTCCTAAAATATCCCTCAATTGATGGTATCAAATCAAAGTATTTTAAATTCCGCTTGAGTCTGAATATCCCTATAAATGAGATTTTGAGGCAAAGCAAAGTGATATATTTTGATAATACAACGAAAATGAATTATAAGATTGGAATCATGAGCTTGCTCGTGATTACTTCAATAATCTTCCTCTTTCTGGTTCCAGGTTAGACCTTCTATGAGCTGCACATTTCATTTTGTCTATAGTAATATTATGAGAAATATCAATATGGTGTTATTGATATATTAGTTGTTTTTTCTAATTTTGAATGAATTGTAGATAAAGTAGAAGCGCAAAAAGAATGCATTGGACCATGTGATATGTTTACGGACTGTCAAGCCGCTTGCGTCGGGATTAGGAAAGGATACAATTATGGTCAATGTGTTGCCTGGAAGCCCAAGGATGACGATCCCTTTACATGTTGTTGCTACAAATTAACTCCATAACTAAAACAACATATATGTTTTGAAATCATCAATACCAATTTTGATTAGTTCAAATCGGGTTGTAATGGAAGAGAAGCATTGACATGATCGTTGGCCAAACATCACATGACTAAAAAGGAGACCTTTCTTCTGTAAAGCACACTTCCTCCATCTTTGCAATCTCATGTGCTTCTTGTCTCTCCTCTGTTTCCTTTTTAAGTTCCACACGTCCCCACCACATTCACTTCTTTTCTCAATCTATTCACTATTGATTGATTCCTTTTGAAGCAGCCCACCAAAGTACATTTAGTGCTTTAAGGCCAGTAAAGCGAGATAACGACTAATGAAACAACTTTATATCAATAGAGGTGAAAAGAATTAATCATACAACTTTATATTACAGTTGAAGCCGTTTAAATTAGGCCTCCGCATCCACTAGGAAGCATATATCGCAAGAGACCCCAAGAGTGAAAACAAAAAAAAAAAAGTGAAGAAGAAAAGACATAGGGCCTGATACGGGTAAACTTGTCGACTACTGCACAACCAAAAAAAGGTTTTTTTTCTTCTGATTCTTGATCAATTAACATCGACGACCGGCTCTGCAGTTAAGAGCACCTGAGTAAGAGGTCATGGTGCCGACGAGTGAGGATGATTTGGCTGATAAACTCGAAGCTCTGGCATAGTTGGCTCCAGCTCCAGCTCCAGAACGTGTGAAAAATGCTCCGTTTAAGAAAAGATCTCCTTCTGATCTCCAATTCCAGTGCTTCCATTTCGATTCTCCTGTGTACTCTCTCTTAGTCACCTGCCATACATATTCCACAATTTCACCAATCATTAATCTCATTGCAACAATGACATAGAATTAATGTCAAAACACAATAAAGATCGATCCTTTGAATCAAGTGGATAGTCAAAAGAAATATACCTCCTTAGCAAATGGGTTGACTGGAGCAAGAAATCGATTGCCCTGACTGTTGATGGTTGGACCAGCACTACCACCAATTGCATACATTTCCCAATGAGTGTAGTCATTGTTAACTACATGGAAATATCCATGCCTACATCTGCAAAAACCAAACGTTTCTTAAGAGTCTACACAACTTCTCTAATCACACAACTAACAGAGCTTGAGATTTTCTTCAAGCAAGTTTGGTACCTTGGCATTCTCTGGATTAAACCTTCACCAAAATGGTTGTAAGCAATTGTAACTTGCATCACCTTGTCTCTTGTGTATGAATCACTATGCCCCAACAACATAACCTAATAAACACATTCCCTAATTAACTTACTGCTACAAAACCCAAATTCTCAATCAATCATCCAAATATGATTTAGGTCATACCTCATTGTGGTGGGTGAAGAAATTGTTTGAGACAGTAATGGCGGTGGAGCTCATAACAGCGTCAACAAGTCCATCAGCACAATTAGAAAGCGAATTGTGATCAATCCAGATATGACTCGATCCAAAAATCGAGATCGCGTCACCATCAGCCATTGATCTAAACCCATAATGGGACGGAGAGCTTCTAACCATAGCGTTACCCGTAGGCTTACAGTCATGGACATGAATCCCATGGACAATAATGTTCGTAACGTATTGAATCGTGAGACAAGCTCCATTAGCGATGTGAACATTGACACCACGACCATCGATGGTTTTGAAGCTGTTCATGATCAGCTCTTGCTTCAAGGTTATAACCATGTCGCGTTTGAAGATGATCCAGAGTGGTTCGTCTTGAATCACGGCGTGACGGAGTGTTCCCGGTATGGGATTAACGGGATCGTCGTCTCCAGGGTCGGTTACGACGTAGAAACGACCGTCGCGGCCTCCGATTGCGTTGCGGCCAAATCCGATTGAGCAATCGGCTAAACGTTTGCGACGGAGCTGCCATTTGCGGTCGCAACGCCAGCAATCGTCGATTGGGTTGCCGGTGGCGCAGGAGAAGTAACCTAATCTTCTCCGCTCTGTGCTGTTTCGAATGCTCCTGAATGATTCATCAAAAAATCGAACATCAAATTAATTTAGGGGTTATGGAAATTATATTATGTGACTTGTAATTTTGTTTAATTATTAAAAGTTAGTTGCTTGATTTATTATTTTTGGCAAAATTTTAGTAAATGATTCAATTTACTGTATGAGTTGAGTTTTATTTTAGCTAAATATATAGCAGTTTCTACCTCTTTTTTGTTTTGTTTACCAATTTTATTTTTATTTTTTTCATGTTGAGTTTGGTTTGTAAGTTTGTTTTTACCGAAAATAAAAACAAGTAAATAAGATCTTGTAGAAGATCAAACTCAAGACAGAGTGTGTGTGTATCGTTATCATAAGAAAATTATTTATATGGTTAATTGGTTATATCTATCGACTAATGAAAAATCCAAGTCCAACGAATTGTTGTTGATTTTCTTATAAAAGAACAAGAGAAAGAAAAAACATGTAATGAAGAGTATATGTCATTGCATGTGACACGAGCATGTGCATGGGCTGGCAAATCATTGTTTCAAAGATTAGTACTGAAACATTACACATGTTCTCAAGACTGGACCAATGCCTCTCAATAATACCACACAACATTTTTCACTATCAAATTTTATTTTAAAATAGATATTGTATGATCAAAATGCATGATTGCCTTTGGTGCAGAAGCTACCGAAGACTTGCTTACATGTGACTATGTGAGTAGTAGGAGAATAAGCATAAAGTACCTCTCACACACCACAATTGAACATAAACATACATATAGATCTTGTAAAACTTATATTATGCAATTATGACTAGAACCGTTTTTTAAAAGAAATTCCTTTTTAGGTGTTGAGGAAAGTGAAAAAGGGTAAAAAGTTGTGTCAAGTCCGGATTTATTTTCTTTTAGGTTAATTCGGAAATGAACTTTCTGTAATTATAGTATGTCGGTGTCATTAGAATCTACTACTATAAATCAATAACCAACTTATACAAATATCTGTTAACCGTTTAACTAAATGATCTAAATTTTAAACCCAAAAAAGCCTAATTAATTATCTAAAATAGTTTCATTGTGTTAAGCAATCAGAGGTTATCTTTGATGAAAAACTAGTAATTATCTAAGAAAAATCATTATTGAACTTATTTATGATAATGGAAAAGGAGAAAGAAAAGGGAATAGTCAGAGGAATGTGGCTTTGGGGAGGACCCATTTTGACTAGAATATGAAAGTGATGTGTCAAACTTTTTCAAGAGAACTTCATGTGAGCTCTGTTTTGTCATAAATTCTACTTACCTGTTTTTTCTCGATTAAAAGAAATATCAAACATGAATGGATTAATTATTTCATTTTCAGAAAAGTTTCACGAGATGATATACCCTGGAAGTAAGAGTTTTATTTTCTTTTTTGTTTTATTTTATTTATGCGAGTAAGACTTGAGTTTTTTTCGATAGACTAAAAAGGATTATTAGCTAATTTATATACAAGACATCACATAAGATAGTTGTAAATATATTCGTGGAATATCTTTTGTTTTATAGAGAAAACTCACATGTCCACCATGGCAGCGACTTCATCTGGGTTCTCAACTGCATGTTCATGCCATGTTTCATTGGACCTGAAAAACATTAATTATACGATCTAACAATTATTGTCTCATTTATAACCTGATTGATCAAAATTTCGTTTTTAGAAAACCCAATTATCGAAACCCAAAAACACCTCTTAAGTAGGTTATATGATGAACTATTTAAGCTCAATGGCTTGGTTGCATGAACTAGAAAACGTAAAATTAAGCTACACTGAGCTTAAAAACCTGCAATGGATGTCTAATGTCTAAAACCAATGTACAATAACGATGATGATAAGTGGTTACCTGGATGCATTAACGCCGATAAATAGAGCTGTTAGAAGTAATGCAGAAGCAAAGAGAATAAGTTTTGTGACAGCCATTGTTATGGCTGTATAGTTCTTGCTCTGTTCTGTTTAGTTATCTCTATATGAGGCAGAGGCTTTTCTCGATATAAGGAAAGAAAAAGGAAGAGGAATATGAGAAGAAGAGTAGAAGAAAGGCTACGGGAGAGAGAAGTTAATATAAGAAGAAGATTGTGTGACCATTCCCATTATCTTATTGGCCTAATTTCATAGAAAATAAAATATATAAAGAATAAGAAAACTATTTAAAGTATATAAAATATATACAATTTGTTTATTCCGCAGGGTCATGAATCTAGGTTGTGATTGCTAATCTGGACGATGAAGAAATATCACTATGTGCTTTATCATATATTCCCTGAATTTATAGCAATTATATAGATATATAGTTGTGAAATTACAGAATTTAATTAACGTTTATGTTATTTATTCCATATCCGTTTTTCTTTTTCATTTTTCATCCGAAGACCTTTATACGGTTATACCTATACATATATATTTTTGAACAATAAGAAAGTAGGTTACAGGAACTATTAATTTGACTGTTGTCATAAGTCATCTTTCATGCATTATACCCGACCGACAGATTTAATCTACGGAGTTAGGTATATCTCCGAACCATTCTAAGAAATATTGTTCTTACGAAAAAAATAAGCTGCTAAAACTTGTTATATATGTACTTCTAACCAATAAGCTTTCAAGCCGAATTTATAACCTTTCAAGTATAAGTGAGGGTTAAGATATCTATCTATAGGGATTATATGTTTTTTGGTTTCTATAGAAAATGAAAACACATGTGCATGTGTACTTGTATAAAAGAATCGTACAGTGATAAACAATAATGAGTTTGGCCAACAAACGGTATCATGTCATGTGATTGGTATTCCTCATCCCTCTCTTCTTTCTCGCAACTCGCCAGTCATTGGATAATGATTTGTAAAAGACAAATTTAAAAGGAAAAATAAAACTGAAATCCCTAATTTAAACCATGTAAAGTTAAGCTAGGACAGCTAACTGAAACTTGTAGGCCTCATAGTGTTCCGGATAGTTTTATTTCCTTAATGCGGCACTATTGACTTTTGCCCATGTGACCATTATACCTTATGCTCATTACAAAGTTAATCATTCAATTTTTTTAACCGCTAATAATGCTTTAAGTATGCAATAATCAACTAATCATCGTTTGATAAGCGGACAATAATTTTGTTGTAAAGAAACTAAAGTTAATGTAACCTCCCACTTGTTGATTGTCGGCAACAACGTTTAATGACCAAACATGCACTTTCATAGGTAAGGAACTTACGAGTATAATGAAAAAAAAAACAATAGGAATGAAAGAAAGGAAGAGATTAACAAACAAAAATAGCTCACCACATTAGGATATTCATTTATCGGCCGTATCAATTATACAACAACAACAACAACAAGAAGCAATCAAGCATGCTCTTACATGGATCAATTCATGACCAAAACAAAAGAAGCAACAAATTAATAAAAAAAAATAGAGATTTGTTGTTGTTTCTGTACAACACCATTCCATTGAAGTTGCAGCTCAAGAAACTGAAACAAAATATGTCATAATATTAAAACTCGATACAACAATGTTCACTAATCTGCACATCTTCAGAAATTTTTTTTTTTTTTTTTTT
>Ga0041059_1002868_pt1 | contig 12410 bp, 8 predicted proteins | sample AraColnosormetaG_FD_56232 | JGI IMG/M metagenome (GOLD analysis project Ga0041059, IMG submission 56232) | Arabidopsis roots microbial communities from North Carolina, USA - Col MF nosort | ecosystem: Host-associated > Plants > Roots > Unclassified | place: USA: North Carolina | collected 2013-09-02 | reverse complement strand
AAGTCTTTAAAAAAAAAAAAAAATATGTGTACAATATGATCATTGTTTGAAAACAATATTAAGTGGGTTGGGTACAAACTAAGTAAAAGAACTTCACCCCTTGTCGGGTTTATAGATAAACTATGGACAACTTATGAATATATTTAATACACCATTCTGAATTATTACCTGTTAAGATCATAATGATTTACATAAATCCAAAACCAAAGTTATTAAACATATATACCAAGAGAATCCAAAATGCATGAGGAGGCAACATAAAATCTCAATTCTCAGACTTTTAATGGATTCTCTTATTGAGTAGATCTTTAAACCAAACTTAACTATCAGATTCAAAATATCAGACAGCTTGCAAACTATTATTAGTATGAACAAAAATGTATTTTGAAAACGAGACAAATAAATGAACAAGCAACATTGAAGCTTCATTAACTTCTCTAATCTATAAAACTGTGTTTATCTGTTCTAGAAGCAAAAGCACTGACAGCTAGGAAGAGTGTGATGACACTCTCACCTTAATGGTACTCAGAGGTTTATTCATTAGAAACCTATTTACAGAAACTGAAAATATATCGTATAATACTATTTAATACACACATATTGATTGTTTAGAATTAGTATAGGATAATTAAAGCTACAAAAAAATGTAGTCAGTATTCTTTACTAGGAATCAAAAAAAAAATCTCGTAGTTGTAGGTGCACTTTTAATTTGGTTCTTATTCATTTATGAAGAAATTAAATATAAAGTTCCTTTTTATGCTCACCTATAAAAATAGGTTTATTTATTTATAATTTTCCCAACTTGTATTGTACCAGAGAGGTATAGAACCAAAGCCCAATTCGAAGCAATTTAAAGTCCACTCTACTATTATCTTGTAACTTTTTATACGTAAATGAAGATACTATCATCTAGTTTGTCATCAGAGGCTATCCATTAGATACCAATTACAAAAACTGAAATTTCAAACTCTACGTAAATATTTTAATATAGGACAATAAAAGCTTGAAAAATTGTAGTTGTAGCCTTGTAGGTGTACATTAATTTTGGTTCATATATTATAGTTCTCAAAACAATTTAAAACTATCATCTTTCTTCACTTATAATTTCTCCAACATGTTGTACCAAAGTGAGCACAAGCCCAATTCGAAGCCCAATCAAAAAGGAAGACACGTGAAAATATAAACTCAAACTTTACGAGCCAAGGTTCTTTGTTTAGTGGCGTATTGAACCACTTTCTCCTCAACGTGTAATCCTTTCCTACGTCGTACGGCGTTGATGAGTTTCCTCGCGGTGTTTGGAAGCACGCTTGCTCCGTCACCAAACTCCTCGATCTCTTCTTCGGTTTTGGGAACAAAGAAGGGGTCTTCCTCGAGCATTTCCCAATGGCTCAGAACCATCAGAGCACTCGCGCCACCAGACGTTCCTTTTCTCAGCTCGTCTGCAAACCCGAAGCTTTCTGAAACTGGAACATACGCGTGGACTGTGAATAAAGACGACCCTTCTTGCATTTCTTCCTTGAGTATTCTAGCTCGTCTTCTGCTTAGAACAGCGTACATTGGACCAAGATACTCAGGTGCAGTGTTCAGTTCGCAGAAGTACATTGCTTCGACGATACGTGGATTTGTCTGGAGCACGGCGGCTCTACATGCGTCTTTGACAGCTGTCATGACTTGTCCTGTGAAAATGCCAAAGTTTTCGGGTTTATCTGTTTCAACATCTTCTGCGGGAGCGAGATGAGATTCAATGGTGAAAGCTAATCCCCACATTGGTTCATCACAAAGAGGTCCTGATGCTGTCGCTAGCTGAAAACCCGAGACGATGCTGCTCTCGAGGGTCAGTGCTTCACTGTACAATGCTGTTTCAGATACTTCTGCAGGTGTCTCAGTAGAATCTTCTGTGAAGCCAAGTCTCTGAGAGACATGAGGAGAGCCTCTTACAAGCATTGATCCATCCTCGGCGATTCTTTTACCATCTGGAGCGAATAGTATGTTTGGACCTTTTTCTCTTGGACCAAGCGCCCAAATTCTCTTGAGCAGTTTCGACCATTCGGTTTTACATTTTTCGCGATCCTTTTCGGTTTCAGAACTTGATGAAACGCCAGCTTCAACTAACTGTTTCTTCAATTCTTCGATGGGATCCACATTCTCCCCGAGGCTTGGCTTTTGGGATTCTAGAATCTTAACGCTATGACTGCCTTTACCTCCAATTATGTCACCAAGTAATTCAGTGTTCTCATCAAGCAGCTTGGTTAGAGCGTGTGGTAGTTTCATGACATGTACTCTGATAATGCATCTGCCATTTGGAGTTCTCTTCTCGATGTAATCCGAAGAATTCAAGCTTAGAGATCTCAAACTTTCCAAAAGATTAGATCCATCACCTTCAATGGTCTCCCTGTAGGACACGAGAGGTGGAGAGACTTCTAGGTTCACTTTTGCAAATCTCTCTTTTAAATCCTTAACGCATCTTTCAAGATGAACCTCTCCAGCAGCAGCAAGTACATGTTCTCCTCTAGCAGACACTGTAATCTCCACAAATGGATCTGCTCGGTTTAGAAGTCTTAGACCTTTCATCAGAGCACTCATATCTGCAGGATCCGATGGTTCAATCGCAACTCTAAGAGTGGGAGACACCTGAAACTCCATGCTGGCTAAGGGCCAACAGTTTCTAGTAGATGAGAGTGTTGCGCTTTTTGATATATATGGTCCAAGCCCTCTTATGGCCACTACATTTCCGGCTTTCACCTCTGTTACTGGTGTTAAACCTTGCCCCATCATAAGATATAGGGAATGCAGTTCTGCTTCCTGAATGTACTTGTGAGACGATTCCCCCTTGAGGGGATCATATAGGGCGGTAATTACAAAGACTCTTTGCCCAGCCCGAAGTACCCCGCTAAAGATCCTAGCAAATGCAAGGAAGCACTCATCTGACTCGCTTTTACTGTCATCATCATTTAAACCGTTCATCCTCTCTCTGTGATTTCCATCTTGAGGAATCATTTTCATTGGAATAGCAAACATTTTCGACACAAACACAACACAAGGACTGTCACTGCTAGAATCACAAGCCTCGATTGATTTTCTAACAAGCTCTGCTTCTGCCAGGACACTTGAATCAACATCATCACCACCAATAATTTTCCTTTCTGGAACCAAGCGTGGGATTCTATATGCCTGTGCTGCAATGGGGTCTGGCAGATGTTTCACAGCCATAGACAAGACTGCATCAGACAGAGGAAGCCAACGGCTCATCACCGATTGAAGCACGTTTTTTGGATCCTTGTTCTGAAGTTCGCGTGGTGGAATAGACAAATTGAAAGATTTGATAACTTTCTCAAGAACGGCTTTATCCCCACCAGGATCTAGTGCAGCTTCATAAACCTGCCACAAAGGCTCAAGCACAAACTGCACAAACATTGGTTTCGCCTTGCTTCCAGCACTTAAATTCTTCTTCCCTACTATCATCTTAGTCTTAGGAATATAATAACGAGGACCCCATAACGATTTCTGCAACGCAGTCGCACTAGCTCCAAGCTTGGAGGCATAAAAATTAGCAAACTCCGCAATCCCAAAACCCCACCCGTCTAAAGCACACACGAATACTACATTACCTTTCTGAGGCTGAAAAGTAACTTCTTCATCATCCTCCAACAACTCAAGACTCTCAGCAGACAACTCCCCTGAAGGACTAGCAAGTATAGAATCAACATCCGACAAATACTTCTCTGACTTATACGCACTCACAATCCCGTTAACCTCATGAACAATCCTAATCAAACGAGTATACGCCTCCATAGGACTCAACCTCAACTCAAAAATCAACCTATCAATCTTATTAAGCACCAAACAAGGAGTCAACTTCTCTATCCAAGCTTGACGCAACACAGCATGCGTTTGAATATGAACTCCCTCAACAGCATCAACCAAAACCAACGCACCGTCACTTAACCGAGCAGCTGTTGAGACTTCACTACAGAAATCCATATGACCAGGAGAATCAATCAGGTTCAAAGAATAGTCTTTATATTTAAGAGAAATCGAAGAGCTCTTCATCGTGATTGCACGTCTCTGTTCTTCATCTAGATAGTCCATGAACCTAAGCTTCCCGGCAAGTCTCGGGTGAAGAACACCGCCACCGGAAGAAGCAATTAGGTGATCGGCGAGAGTCGTCTTACCGTGGTCTACATGTGCTAGTATACATATGTTCCTAACTTTCCTACCTTCAGATTCATCCATCTCTTCAATTTACAAAACACACAGCTACCTGCAGATTCAATATATACAAGGATTACATTATCAGAATCGATGCGATTCAAATTAGTAGAGAAAACTTCAACAAAACATAATCCAAATCCTAAAACCTTGTGTGAGAGCTCACGAATTTTTGAATCGAATCCACAGAGTTGTGCACGTCTCGTAAGAATCAAAGAGAGATAAAAACGAGAGAGATGCTCTTTGAAGATTCCATAATATTTTAAAAAGTTCGATTCAAAAATTGAGTGATATGTAAAAAAATCACCTTAATCAGTTGATGGAGCTCAGACGTTTGAAGAAGAATGGTGCGAAACTTGCTTCGGCGGCGAAACAACGGCGGCGCAGGGTTTGGCGATTTCCCTCTGCAAGTTTGTCTGTATAAACATATACAAGAAGACGTGAACGTTTTTGATTTTAATTAAACCGGAACCCTGTAAACCAGAGAGACGGTTTAGTGCTCTCTTTTAACAATTTTAATTATAGTCTCGGACTCTTCAACCGGAATAAACCGGTCTAAAACGTTTTTAATTTCAATTGTACCGAAACCCTCTGACTCACAAAAAGTGTTTAGTGCTCTTTAAACAATTTTAATTTTTAAATCGTCTTGGGACTTTTAAACCGGAATAAATCTTTCGGGTCAAAATTTCCGAACCCTAACTTTAGCCCCAAATTAGAGAGAGATGCAGAAACGGGAGCTTGGGAAATCCGGCGGTAATTCCGGTGGATCTTCGGGTCCACCAGCGAAGAGAGGCCGTCCCTTCGGTAGTACAAGTGCTAACTCAGCTGCTGCTGCTGCAGCGGCGGCAGCAGCGGACGCGATGTCACCGTCAGCTTTACTTGGTCCTTCTCTTCTAGTTCACAATTCCTTCGTCGGTAAGCTCGCAATGACCACTCTATAATTCCTCTCTGTTTTCTTCTTGTGAACGAGTTTTTAATCGGTAATTTTCATTGGGATCATTGGAATTTATAGAGCAGAACAATAGAAGAATAGTTCTTGCGTTGCAGAGTGGTTTGAAGAGTGAGGTGACATGGGCATTGAACACACTTACGTTGCTTTCCTTCAAGGAAAAAGAAGATATTCGAAGAGATGTCATGCCTCTTGCTAAGATAGCTGGCTTGCTTGATGCCCTTCTCTTAATTGTGAGTTTATTTAATTGTTTAGGTGTTGGGATTGTGTTTTCCTCTCTGTTCTTTGAACCAACATGATGCTAAAACTTTGGCAGATAGATGATTGGCGTGACATAGCTCTCCCAAAGGACCTGACAAGAGGAACTAGAGTTAGAACTTTAGGTACAAATGCTTCAGTTACGGGATTTGGCAATGAGTATGATGCTCTAGCCTCTATTCAACCCCCTGGGTGAGCTAATTTCGATACTGCTTTGATTACAGTTTTAAATGATTGTTGCTTATATTTAGAATTAGAACCTAAGTGTTGTTAATATTTGGCCTAGCAGATCCGGGATTGGTTCTTCTGCTGCTGAGGCATTAGGAAAAAAGAGCACTGGTAAACATCAGTCATCTCAGTGGTGGATGGAAGAGGATGGTTTGTTTAATCTAGACGATGAAGGGAGATCAGAGAAACAAATGTGTGCTATTGCTGCATCGAACGTTATCCGCAACTTCTCCTTCATGCCTGATAATGAAGTTGTAATGGCTCAGCATCGCCATTGCTTAGAAACTGTTTTCCAGTGCATACACGATCATATGACCGGTAAGGAAGAATACTAATGTTTTGATACATACAATCCCAACCTTTTTGTTTCTTTTACTAGTTATAATTCCTTACATTTGCTTCTGATAGATTCTTATTTCTTATTGGTTTGAATTGGCTTGAATGTATTCTCTCTGTTTCCTTATTTGCTTGATACTTGATTGGGAACTATGGTCTTAAGACAATCTTTTGTTAACAGAGGATGAAGAGCTGGTCACAAACTCGCTAGAGACAATTGTAAACCTAGCGCATTTGATGGATCTTCGAATTTTCAGCTCGCTTAAGCAGTCATACATCAACATAAAGTGAGAAGTTGTATCTCCCTGCATTCTTAGTTACACAATCCATAACTTGTTTCAAATACCAATGTGAATCATTCATTACTCTTGTGCATATAGTGAAAAGAAAGCTGTTCAAGCTGTGGTCGGAATCCTCAATTCTTCTGTCAAAGCTTGGAATTGTGCTGCTGCTGAGTTGCTAGGGCGTTTGATAATCAATCCGGACAATGAACCTTTCATTAGTCCTTTAATTCCGCAGGTTTGTTAACTTCTATAATCTTCATATGGTTTCTGGCTACTTACTCGTTTTAACTAGTATTTAAACCCAACAATGGACCTATCCCTTGCAGATACACAAGCGACTAATCGATCTTTTGAGCATACAAGCCGTTGATGCACAAGCTGCAGCTGTTGGAGCACTCTACAATCTCGTGGAAGTTAACATGGATTGCAGATTAAAGCTAGCAAGTGAGAGATGGTAAACAAAAACTATACTCCCTCTCTATCGAATACAATCAAACTGTTTTTAGATCGCAACAATGACACACCATTATGATCTTTTTCAGGGCGGTTGATAGGTTGCTGAAAGTGATAAAGACTCCGCATCCGGTTCCAGAAGTATGTAGGAAAGCTGCAATGATCCTTGAGAACCTTGTCTCGGAGCCTCAAAACAGAGGATTGCTACTCGCGTATGAGAATGCTTTCGCTGAGCTGCTTTTTCAAGAGGGTAAGTATTCTGATTCATTTGCTAGGATTTTGTATGAACTCACTGCTAGATCTAATAGCAGAGTTGCTTCAGCTAGAGGAATCTGGGGCATGTAAAAGTCTTCTCTAGATTAGTGGGTTTGATTAATTGATTGTGTTGTAAACTTTAATCATTTGCTATGTATTAAAAAAGCAGTGTTGTTGAACAAAAAGTAGATGGATTCTTCTCTCGCATAGCTTCGACATGTGTTTTGTTTGATCTTTACTAAAAACAAATTTGAGATATTTTGTGATTCAAATTGAAAATAAAATAACCCAAATAATCACGTTTTGACGTTAGAATAGTGTATTGGTTAATCATATTCATATACTATACAATAAACTAACAAGAATTAAGTCACACATAATACAGTGTTTTGTCTTTACATTTTTTGTTATTATTACTCTTTCTTCAAAATCAATGTGTCTTTTCTTGTAGACGAGGAGACGTTTTCTCTTGTTATACATTTTTATTTGGATTCGGTTCGTATAGTAGAACATAATTATATTTTGAACAACCATAACCATTAACCACCTAATTAACCCATAAATTGTGACCAACAACTTTCTACAACGCGAACTAGAGCATTTCTACAAACGTTAATTGCGTATTCCACATATATTTTGCTAAACTTGAATTTCGTGAAGATTTTAGTAACCTTCTTCTTTGGTATATTATGGAGTTGAAAGAATATATAACCGTTGCTTTAAACACACATACCTGTATTTCGAGACAACTCATCTCAAAACTAAACTCTAAAATCAAGTTATTGCAATCTTTCTTTCTTTATGTTCATACAAGATAGTGGTTAACTGATTCACACACTAAACATTTGGTAGAAAAATATCAGAACAATAAGAAGAATATATTTGGAAAATGGTTTGATTGGTGATATAAAATTAGTTAGTGGTTAAAGATGAATGTATAGATAGAAGTGATAAGAGATGGCTTTGAATCTTTCTTTTTGTTTCTGCTAATTTGATGGATATTCAAGCGGTATATTTTGTATCGATCAAATTCTTTATGCTATTGAGATATCTTTAACTTGGAGCGCATTATTGAAACTTTCTTGTATATAATGATTTTTTTACCTTGTTGTATAATATATGTTCATTATATAGTATGAGTAAAGTTGAAGGAGGGAGATTTTATTTAACATGTCTATTAAGAAAACAACATTTGGTGGTTGGGGAAGAAACCAAATCTAATTTTCTAATTGTAGTGCTACTTGAAGAGGGTCCCAAGTCCCAACTTTACTAATCAAATTGCACCTCTTCATTGGTCCAAGTGTGGAGCCTCTAGTGATGTCACGCGTCGAGAAAATAATTGCATAGTTTTCAAGTTATAATAACATGTACTAATACTATAGTCTAAAAATAAATAATATGTGGGTAGAAAGAGACCATTATATGTGGTCCATTGATGCTCTTCTTTTGGCTCGTATTAGTCGCACTCCTGTCGACCACCAAGTGGACCTCTCGCTTCTGTTTGATTTGTGCGGTTGTGTGTATAACCAAACAGAAATTTGAAGCAAGTCTTATTCAATAAGTCGTATAATTGATATGAGACTTATGATACACACGTGTCTTGTTTTAATCTATGTTTCATTATTGGCTAAAACACTAGTCCAACGGTAAATTAGTACTTAGCGTCTAGATTACATTAAGGAGATCAGTATTTTTGTCGTTCCTCATAATCAAAATAACATAAATTGTTTTTCCAACTATTACAAGTTTTCTATACGATGACTTGCGTACCAAGAGTAGTTTATCAATTGTAGTAGGTCAGAAAGTTAAGCTTGAATAGTTTTTTATTCATAATTGTATCTTATTAAAGATGCCAAATATATTTATTTGACTATGTATTTTGATGTGTATTTTTCTAATTTTGATTAGAAAATATATAAAAATTATGTATCTACTTTCGGAAATACAATCGAGGTGACTCATACATGGTTTTAATGCAATAGTCAGCTTATTAAGCGAGTTTGGTCCCTTCGTATAACTTATTGCACTTAATTATATATTGTTGTTGTTGTTGTTGTTGTTGTTTTTTTACCAAAAAATAAAATAAAAAATTATATATTGTTGCTTCTCGTAGAAACTAGTAGAAAGCAAAGACCAAAGTGCCATGATAACGAAATGATTCATAGTCTGTAACATTCTATTTTGACGATACTCGTTCTAAGGAATAAATGAATTTAATTGCATAGCGATGTTTAACGAATATATAATTGTAAAGGAAAAACTAAAAAAGACAAAAATTATTACGAAAACTACTCTTATTGGTGGTGGAGCATACATCCCCCACAGCATCATGCAAGACAACGTAGCTTTCAAAACTTCATACATCGATTTCAAGTATATGTTTTTTCTTTTGTAGATAATTAAATAACAAAGTTGGTGACTCCTATATAGAGAGAAATAATTAACAAGCTTTTAGTTTCAGATGTTATGCTAATATGCTAATGCGAATTACCAGATAACTTACTGAAGATATTACAAAAGTGTATTTGGTTCCATTTTTAATCATATACGTATTATGTAGCAAGTTATTCAATTATTTAGAATTTTTATGGTTTAAGCAAGTAAAATTCCAGTAGTCGGGTCCCATTATGGGAGACTTGAGCTCTCATGCTCACAACATCACCAAAAATGGGAATTCTCAAAAAGAATAAACATCAGCAAAAATGGCATAGCCACTTGGCAAAAGATTATTACAAACTAAAAATTATCTATTTAGCATGCAATGTTTATTCTATTTCTTTTTCTTATTTCAAAATTTGCAGCATTATGATTCACAGATCTAGAATAGAATTGGCCACTTCACAAAGTAATTCCAATTATGAATTAGAAAATCTTATTCATTTCTCTAATATTAAAAAGATTTTGTTAAAAATATATAGGACTCTGCTTTCTTTACCAAATATTTTGTGTATATAATGTATTAATCGAAACACATGGCAAACATACAGGTAGAGCTAATAATATAATCATGTAATATAATATTACTATATCGCTTAGATCTATAATTGGTGGTTCCTTGTTATTTCCGAATATTGTTATTTATATCATGGTGTCGTTTTCATTTTGGGGGTCAAAATCATGTCGTCTTCCACTCGATAATGGATCTCGGAAAATTATTTCTATGAATACTATTTTGGTACTTATTTATATCTTTCGTTTCGGTTTTACCACATCTCTAACATGAAAATAGTTAATTCTTTGACAAAAAAAAATTTTGGTTAATTTAGGGACTGCGAAAAGAGCACGTACCAAAATGTTTTAGATTACAAAAATGGTTGAATTTATGGCCACTATTGAAAAAAATAATTAAAATTCCACAAATCAAGATTTTACGTGAACATTTTGGTTAGGATGTATTAACATACATGTGTACGAAAACCATTTTTAGTCATTTTCAGAAAAATTATGCGTTACGAAATAACTTTATATATCCAATGTAAGAAAATAAAATAAATTTGCCTAACTTGTCCTGTGAATGAATCATTTCAAATGATAATAAAATCCATTTGTTTAATGATGATAATTTATATATCCAATGTACCAATTCATTCATGCGTTACGTTTCACCTTCTTCCACCTTATTTTGATTGCAGATAGAACACCTCTAAACCACATAAAACATATACACACAAAGACTCGACACATAATCGAAATTTTATATAACGAAAAAAAATGTAGAGCTTTAATTTATTATTGAATTTCAAGTTATCGTATGTCTCACGTAATTCGACATATAATTCCATGGGGAGAAATAAGTTTATCACGTCTCTTTGAAAGTTCAATGGTCGTATCGTTTATCTTTTTGTCCCAATAAGCTATCTAACTAATCTAAGTGAATTAAGTCTACTTAAGACAACTCCTACTTAGTTCTCCCCAATTTCTTCAATTAATTAATTTTCCTAATCACATTTCCAACAATTTATGCATGCGTATAAAATACAATTATATATTAATATGTACTAATACAAAATTTTATGATCTAGAACATGTATAAGTTTTCTTTTTTTTTTAGAATATCTAAAAGTTTAAACCCAAAAACTCAAAAACTTTACGTTTTTTAGAGACAGAATCTATACTAAATTAAATTTATTTCTCTAATAGACGTCGAACTCATTATCTCTATATTTGAAAGATTTACCACTGAATCAACATCATATTAGTATTTGTACAATTATATAGAACGATATACATTTTTGCCAACTTTTGAAATTATACTAAATGTCTAACCTTTAAACCAGTTTACTGTACAAATACCTATGTAAAAAGAATTCTGTGTGATATATAATTGTAAATATAATACGCAAAGAGATCGTCAATTTTGAAAAACACTTTAAATAGTAAATATTATATAGAAATTTATCTCCTTAAATTAGATGTCTATATGTTCAGAAAAAATATTGGTATATTTTAAAAATTACAACATGGCATCTGACCTGCTCAGAATTAAAATATTAACTGTAGAAGATATTTTGATACAACATAATCATATATTATTCCACTACCTCCAATAGTCCAAATATATAGCAATAATTTTCTAAAGATACGTATCAAGAATGGTTTAATATGATATCATTGTTACATGCATATGCGTAATTTTTTTCATAGTTAATATATTCTTTGTAATATGGAGCCGACTGATGAATATTGGTGAGTTCTAGTGTGTGACAAAGATGCCATTGTTGACTAGCAAATTCTAAATCTGAGGAGAATAAAATAATTCTAGAAATTGAACTTTTGTTTTTAACACCAAAATCAAAACCAATGGGCCCAATTCTTTGCTGACTTGGCCAAATGAGAGCCGTCCATATGTCAGTCGACAACTGCCAAACAATCTTGACGGTTTGTTAGTTTGGCTCAAAAGCCACCAGTAATCACTGATCAGTTTGGGACTTGAGTAAATGACTTATTTACCCTTAGTTCAATAATACGGTTTTGTGTGATTTAATTTGCTAGTTAAGTTAAACCATATTTAAGGATGGTTTAATTACATTTCAGGTGGAAAAAATTGATGAGAGAATCTAGCTAGAAAAAGATGGACACGTATGGACCGTTGAAAGTAGGAATACAAATTATTTAAGGAATACAATATTTAATTTCAACACCAAGTGTCGAATAGATACAACAATAATAATGATGAACACCAAGATTTATTTTATATTCTCTATTTTGAATATTGATTACTCCAACTTTTTCATGATTTGTTTTTCAGCACTTGAGATTGGAATAGACACACTGTGATATCGACCATAAAATATTTTCTTAGGAATATATCGTTGTGTATAAAGTATAAAGTTAAGTGTAATGCTTTAAACAAGAAAAATAAAAGAGTTGAGATTGTAATCATAGCAAAAGGCTATTTTATAGACCTTTTAGCGGATGGAAAAAAAAAAAAAAAAAAA
>Ga0041059_1002867_pt1 | contig 12411 bp, 7 predicted proteins | sample AraColnosormetaG_FD_56232 | JGI IMG/M metagenome (GOLD analysis project Ga0041059, IMG submission 56232) | Arabidopsis roots microbial communities from North Carolina, USA - Col MF nosort | ecosystem: Host-associated > Plants > Roots > Unclassified | place: USA: North Carolina | collected 2013-09-02 | reverse complement strand
AAAAACNAAAAAAAAAAAAAAAAAAAACAAGTATGCTTTGCTACCATAACCAGAGTTATATAGAATATGAATAACGAGCAGGTAAAAAAAAGGTAAATCCAGAACAAAGCTATGTAAGGTGAAAAACAAATTGGGTCCAAGTACCGATGACCAAAAACAATCTTGAACTTAGGCAAGAAAACTTGGCAACTGATATCAAAATGGACTCTTAAATACAAAAGAGAAAGGGGCGACACTACCATAAAAGAGGAATGTGATGAAAGAGATTGAGAAGCTTATAAAAACCTATGGGGAAGAAAACAATGCTTGAAGGAAAGAAAACTCAGGTTGTTTATTCCAGAGAAAATCAACTTGAAGCTTTTGAAAGAGTCCCAAAACTTTTTCCAGTACTCAAAAAGACAGATTTAAAACAAGAATGTAAAACCATTATGTCTGATCCTACAAACGGGTCTCAAGACAACTGCAGCTGGAAGATACAGACTTTTGGCAGTTATGACATATAGTGGACAAAACTATAAATGTCATAAGCTTCTTCTCCAGCTATAGCGAACAGATATTCAATGAAAATGCGGGAAAACATAAAACCAAAAACAAGGAAAAACAAAAGAGAAAAACATACGCCATGCCACAGAAGAAAACCAGACGTGAGTTTGATGGGTAAGGAGAAGACAGAAGACCATAATGGGGGACTCCAAAAGGGAAAACAAAGAGATAGCAAACTACTTTAAACCAATATTGATCCTAGTAACTAAATCTTCTAGACAAAATGACCACATTTCACTGGTTTATGAGAACAGAGCAGAACACCAATGACAGACTTCCAGAGAGCAACAGAAAATTCATCCTTTGAGCACACATCTCCCTCAAAATGGCTCATATAGGGGTAGATACCTCGTTAAAAGAGACTATAAATAATGAAACTAAAAAAGTAGGTTTGAAACATCAGGCATAGAAAATAAAGATCCGCAAAAAAAACTCCTGCAATTCCCAAAATATCAAGTTGGAGTCGAAGATACCGGACTAATCATTAGCCTAATCTATAACTTGAAATATCAGAGAACATGGTCATACCACTTGGGTTCTCTTATCTCAGATACCAAGCACGTTCACCATCAAAACCAGCACCAGCACCAGCACCCGCACCAACACCGTTAACATTACCATCACCAACATATTGTCCCACCATTCCCATATGATTCGGTGGCATCATAGGTCCTTGATTCATCATACCCGAGCCAAACATACGATAATTCTGTAAACCAGCAACCATCGGATTACCCATCATTGCACCATACATAGGATTAAAACCAGGAGGAGGCTGAGAATGTCCATAAAAGGGCATGTTCTGTCCAGCATACATTGACATATTCTGCTGCTGCTGATGTCCCTTATCAAGTCCATGACCCAAATCAATCCCAGGCAAAGCCATTTCACTCTGATTACCCGTATGACTCAAATCAATCTTCACAGACTCAACCGGTTGTTGTTGTTCTCGTGGCTTTCCAGAATTAAACGGCCTAGCTGGTAAACAACTAACAGTTCGATTATACATTCTCTTCTCCGGATTCTTCAACGCCGCTCTCGCTCCTTTACGCGTCTTAAACAACACAAAGCCAAAACCTTTAGCTCTTCCTGTATCTTTATCCATAACCACAGAACATTCCGTTATCTCCCCATAAACCTCAAAAGCCGCCTTGAGATTCTCATGCGTTGTATCCCATCCAAGACCACGCACGAATATGTTCCGTTGAGAACTATCTCTATCCGCTGATTCAAACACTGCTGAGATCAATTTAGAACCTTTCTCAGCAGTTTTGTAAATTAGGTTAATAAGCTCCTCTTTAGAGTAAGATTCAAGTAGATTCTTAATATCTTCCTTATCGAATTCGAAATCAGAATCAGACTCAATGGTAACAATCGGGACCGTAACAGGCTTTGAATCGACGATCTCTTCGGATTCATCTGATGATCTCTTATGTTTCTTCTTACTCTCCTTCGATTTCTTAGGAGATGGAGATGGAGATGGAGATTTCTCCTCTTCTTCTACTTCTTCGTATTTCTTCGATTTCTTCTTTGATTTCTCTGGTTTCTCTTCCTCTTTGGATTTCGATTTATGTTTTTTTGAGATTTTCTTCTCTCTTACAGCGAGTTCTTCAGCTTCGCGACGCTTCCTCTCCTTCCTCTCCTTCTTCTCTTTCTTCTCCTTCTTACGTTCTTCTCCTTCTTTCGCCATTGTTGACGGCAGTGGCTACCAAAAAAAACACTCTGAATAGAGTAACTCCTCTAAAATAGGGTGCACCAGAGAACACTAGATTATTTAAGTATATTTATAATAAAGTAAAGAGTCTAACAAAAACGTCTGGGTGGTGTAGTCGGTTATCACGCTAGTCTCACACACTAGAGGTCCCCGGTTCGAACCCGGGCTCAGACATGCTTTTTTTTTTGCAACACATAATTTTTTTTTTTAACATGAATTAGTAGAGGGGCAAAAACGTCAAAATACAGAAAAGGAAAAAGATACAACATTTCTGGTTTTTGTGTGCCGGCGAAGAACCGGTGAGTGACGGGTCAATTCACATACTTGTTTAACGGCAACAAAAACCTACCGATAAATGCTAAACTAACGAAATCGGATCATAGCTCGACGAAGTCTCGATCTTTTCTATTCTCTCTTTCTGGGTATTCGTGGGTTTTACCCAGATTTCGAAATTGAATGGCGGACGAACTGGAATTGTCGCCGTTGGTTCCACCGTCGCCGATGGTCGAGCCTTCCGAGATCGATCTCGAAGCTGGAGGACCTGGTGAACAAATTCAGTGCCGAATCTGCCTTGAAACTGATGGTAATGTCTTCTAAAACCATTTAGATTCGCTTCTTCCTTAAATAGATTCTTTGCTTCTTGCTAGTGATTGTTGAACATTTTCATGTGCTCATAGATATGTCTAACTTCAGTTCAAGAATTCGGATTATGAAATTCGAATTGGCTAGATCGTTAATGGTTCTGATGTGATTTAGATTAGTGTTAGTGATAAACTCTTTTTTTATAAAAGACTAGTGATTTAAAACCGTGATATAGTGAGAGAGCTTTTGTTCTAACTTACTTGGTTGATTCAAGCTCATTTATTGATCATGGTCAGGTAGGGATTTCATTGCCCCATGCAAATGCAAAGGAACATCAAAGTATGTACATCGTGATTGCTTGGATCATTGGAGAGCTATAAAGGTTCCATTTTTTCATACGCTTTAGCTCAACTTGGGTCCATGCTTGGCTGTCGTTAGTGTTACTTGAAACTTGAAAGCTATGAATGCTCGCTTTCACTCTTTGACTATTTGTTGTTATCCCTTCCATTTTCAATCAAATATGACAACCTGTGTAAGTGTTATTGAATAGGAACTTCCCTTTTGTTGTAAATTTCTATTTTTGTTGAATACGAAAACCATTCGAAGGCTAAACAACTAAAGAATGATGGTTTTGGATGTGAAATTTTCAGAGTTGATATATGTTTCATGAGTGATGATTAGAGTGGTGGTGTTTTTGGTAGTATCATGGTAAAATAATGAATAGCAGATGTTGACGCCTGGTAAGCTCGTTTTATTGCAGGAAGGTTTCGCGTTTGCGCACTGCACAACTTGCAAGGCTCCATATTATCTGAGAGTTCACAGTGCTGGAGATAGGAAATGGCGGACATTGAAGTTTCGCTTCTTTGTTACTCGAGACATTTTATCCATATTTCTTGCTGTTCAGCTTGTAAGTATTCATTTTTCATGTGTGCTTCTGTTTCTTACAGTAGTTTTTCTTTCATTTGGTAATATATCTAACTCATGCCTTTTAAATGACTTCATCTGCTCACAGGTGATTGCTGCATTGGCCTACATGGTCTATTTCATAGATAGTTACCAGCAATCATGGCTTCGTCATATATGGGGTTTTGACAGTGAGGTCACGTTTTATTACATGTGTGGTATGATCCCAAACTTTAATATCTAAATAAATTCCCCTCTAGATAAGATAATATTTTTTAGTAAGACCTCTGCCAAGTGTAGTTGGTAAGACGGGAATGCTAAGTTTATTATTGTACATATGTCCTACAGTCCTTGTTAAAGCTTTGCTTCAATCAGAATCTTAGATTCCAATGTAAGGAGTTTGCTATTAGATGATTTCATTGCCTCTACGTAGTAGGAAGTGAAGCAAGGGTTTTGTGATCAGTTAGATTTAGATCAAAAGTTAAGGGGTTGGCTACGTTACGAATATACAGTTAGAGTTCTGGACCTCGTAGAATTTTTAACTAAATAAGAATTTTCAAAGCAAGTGTATTAGAATTTAGTAATTAAAATTTTGTGTTTTACACAGCTCTTCATGAAAATTTGTTACTAAAGAAATTTATACCAAGTGATTCTAAAATTTTACATGTGTGTATGAGCTACTGGTGTTTATTTACATGAGGATTTTGTTGTGTGCAGGAGCTTTATTATTCTTTGCTCTGCTGGGTCTATCTGGATGCGTCATAACCTGCTATGATCGAAGGGTTCGCAATGACTTAGCACAGCCTTGCCGTGAATTGTGTCTCTGTTGTTGCCAGCCTGGGTACAATTTCCATACTTCTTCCTTTGTTTTTGTTTTCAGTCATTGGCGTTTTCCTGATTATAAGTGTTCCTCATTTGGTCACATGATAGACTTTCGTAAAAAATAGTTTGCTGAATATGTGGGCTTTTGCTTTACCTGGTTCCTGGGTGATTTATGTTTGAATAAGCGACATCAGAGACTAGAAATGGTGAGACAAGCCAGAGGAATTCTGTTACACAATAGTTAGTGAAAAATTAGAATACTAACTAGATCCTCTTCTTTTGTCTGCTAAACTCTATCTATATTATCTGCCAAACTACTATGATCGAGTTTATTATCTGCCAAACTACAACACAACAAAAGTACATACACTATTGAAAATATTTTGTCAGCTCCCATTTAATAAACATATATATCATCAATATGCAGGATATGCACAGACTGCCATCTACCAGGAACTATTTGTATGTGGGCAGATTGCACCGCATGTACTGAAGGCTGTGCAAGTGCAGTTAGTGAGTGTGGAGGTTGCCTTGGAGGTGCAGGGGAAGCCGGATTGCCATTACTCTTCATAACGGCATTAGTAATTCTCGGTCTATTTACAGTTATCGGTATATTCTATAGCGTATTGGTTGCAACCATGGTTGGACAGCGCATTTGGCAGCGCCATTACCACATTCTCGCCAAAAGAATGCTAACAAAGGTAAGATTTTTATTTACCTTCTACGGTTTCTAATTGTTTATCATTCAATGTTTCTTTATACCTTCTTTATTTGGTGTTTGTAGGAGTATGTGGTCGAGGATGTAGATGGCGAAATGACGGGGTCAGAATGGTCTCCCCCGGCTTTACCAACTGAGCATGTCCAGCAGCTGAAGACGCTTGGCCTTCTGTGAAACTATATGGCTTTTGATTAAAACTATGGGAGATTTTTAACTGCACGCAGGGAAATGCATTTGACAAGTGGTGAGAGAGAGAACTCACAGAACGATGAAATCTAATAGATCTTTTGTATTTGTAAAGAAAAGACTCCAACTTATTAAAGAGTCCGTGATCTCTCCCATTGAGTCAGAGACCTCTCCAATTCACGAACTGAGCTTGTGTTGAATGTTTGTTTCTAATATAGGTAAATATCCGAAATAACTATTTTACTTTCGGATTATTTTAACTCGAAGCAAGTTTTTACAATGGCGATTACAGTTTAAGACGGTGGGATTAGTTGAAATGGCAGCATGTAAGAAGCTTAGACGGCGTTTTTAAGCAGTTTAAACAGTCCGTAAGCTATCTAGAGTCCGTATGCTTTTTGTGGTTATCATATTTTAAGTTAAAAGTGTTAACTTCAAAGTTAAAACTTTTAACCGTAGTGATCAAAAACATTTGGTTCCAAACTTTCAATGAGTATCATCGATTTCGAAGGGTAGAATATCTTTTTTTGTGCAAAGGGTAGAATATCTAGAAGTTGAAATTGAAAAATAAATGATATACTATTACAAACCCAACAAAGTTAACAAAATTTTGTTTTCTTATCCAATTAAAGAAATTCGAATTCCTTAGAAAATAAATATAAAATTAAATGCTTCTTAATTTTATTGTTCATGACACAAAAAAATGGATAGAGAATATAATGTGATAATGTTAATGTATTAGTTATTTGTTTGAACTAATACACTTTTTAAGTATGGAAATGGATAGAGATAACACGTATCTATGAACTACAAATGAAAAACACATGGGAAAAAATTAAGTTAATTGCTATAACTTTAACATGGTGAGAAGATGCATATAGTAATCAATGTAGTCAACCCTATATTTTTTTTACATTCATTCACTTTCTATTTATTTTTATTTATGCTTAGATGTATACCCGTATATATATAAACATAAACATTACATAGCCATAAAGCAAAGAAAAGAGTCATTCATTTATCCTCTAATTTACAAAACATTAGTACGTAGCTTTCTTTTTTTTTGTTGCAATCGATATATTGATCATGGCCAAGATATCATATTCTTATTTCCTCGTACTCATGCTTGTGGTCTCAGGTAATTTCATTTTCCACTTCCAAACGTTAAAGTAGTTTTCATATTTACATTACATAAAATATCTAAGCATTGACACATATATTTAGTCTCACATCAAATTTTTTTTTTTTTTTGAAAGAGAATAGTTTCACATCATAACATGGTATTTTACCTTTTCAGTTTTTTCAGTGGTTGAGAAGGCTAAGGGAGATGGAAGTTGTACTATAATCATTGATCCAAAAGCTCCATCATGTGACATTATTCAATGTCGTCTATCCTGCATTACAGACTACAATGGACTTGCAGAATGTATTGCATCCAGAATTGGTAGTCCTCCTAATTGTGTATGTACTTATGATTGTTAAAGATATAAATTGTAATCAATATATAATGTCTTATAATTAATAAAATAAGTTCCTTCATCTATATGAATAAAATTTGGAAGTTCTTCCGCCATGTGTAGGATTGAATGATTAACTATGGAAATATCCAAAAGATATCAGTCACTATATTAATCGATTATTATTTCAGTCACTTCAGATTATTATTTTTCTCATAAATCTGGCTATTTACAACTCAACATACAATATTAATCCGCAACATAGAAGATCATGTGGGAAGGATTTAAATTGTATAGTCTGAGAATTTAACATGTTACCTTATGTAAAAGCACTAATATCTAATTAATCAATCACGTAACCAAAAACACTTCACGGAGAGGTTGCTAATTTGACTTTTATGCAATTTTAGATGGTCTAAACGTTTATATAAGCAATAGTTATTCATTATATAATCGTTTAATTTAATTTAGATGTTTTAAGCTCTAAATAGTAGAGTCTGAAATGCTTGTTTGGATATAGATTTTATCAAATGGTTTTCAACGTTTATGTTTCGTACGTTTTTAATAAATCATTAGTGTTTCCTTTCTTAGTTATAATATATTGTATGATCAACTGAAAAAAAATGTAAAATCGTAAGAGAAAAAGGAAAAATATAGGAATATATAATTAAGCTTTTAAAAATGGGACAAATGGTAAGGAAGAAATACAAAGTTACAAAGGTTTGAAATCTATGGTCATCTTGAAAACAATTGTGATAAACTAAGACACAAAATAAATTCTTAGTTTATCACAATTGTTAATAATGACTAAAAATTAGCTTTCATGTATGACTTAAGTCAATTAACATATGCTTTTGAGTTACGGCGGTTATATGGTTATGATTGCTTAATGTACAAATTATAATAAATCTATAATTAATTTTATAAGTTTGTTTCCTTGAAGAGTAGCTTACGAACTAAGAGTTTGGATCCAATAAACAGAGAGCAGGGGACAATTTGTCCCTAGTTGACCCTAAAGGCCACACAAAACGAAACAACCAAACACTTCTACTGTCTTAATCTCTAGATTATTGTATTTAGAAAATAGCTAAAATATTAAAATAAAAGAAGTGGAAAAGGTGAAAAAACAAAACCGAAGTGGAAAACAAAAAATATCATATAATAATTATAAAAACTTTCAACCAAACAATAAATTAAACAACGATGAATGGAATGTCATTTCTGTCACATTATATTTTATATAACGGTTAGAAATAGCTCAATATACTAATATAGTATCAAGAATTTCACATTTACTTATTGATATTCATCTTAATTTGAAGATGCATTTCTTTTCTATAATAAAAGAAAACATGACTGAAATCTAGATTATATTCCGCAAGATTTGTGAAAATCGAGATTTTTGCCATAGAAATGACCTAATAATCAACTATGATTGAAATCGCAGTAAGAGAAAAACAAAAAAAAACAATATTTAGTCCTCGATACCATGATGAATCAATTGAGTTGGAGATTATACTGAAATACTGAAGTAAATCGAACAAACCTTATAAAGGCATAAAGCATTGGACGAATTAATTAATCATGCATGTTCTTGAAGGATAAGCATTGCTTTAACAAACCGAAATGAAAGGCACCAAGTTAATTAATTCAGAGCGATCGCCTTCAATTCTTTATCAACATAAAGAGAGAAAATAAAACATAAACACTTTAACAAACATAAATCTGAATCCACACATGCACCAATATAAATTAAAGTCAATGCATCAAACATTTCTCTAAAGATTATGTGTACCAGCACCGTTTAGCACTAACACACACTTAAATAAATTATCATCTACATAATCATATAAACATGTCTGTTTTATATATGCGTTTTCAACACATAGATTTGTGAATGTAAAAACTAATTTAGACAAATTACACATATAACATAAACTTGCTTTACCTACCACGATTTCTTTATATATATTTTGTGAAATTTTGTAACATTAGTTGATAGACTAAAACAATTGTATATATATATTTCTATTTTGTAATATAACTAATTAAAAAAAAAGTCAAAATATATAATATTGTATCATATATGGTGGGAGATTCGTGGCCAATATAAGTGGTTATTATCTGACTTATCCTTCCCCTTCCCTAATTTTTTATAGTTAACATTTATGAAATGTGGTATATATATTTTACTTGTTTTTTCAACAAATGTGGTATATAGCTTAAACCTTTTGTTTATGTCGTTTGTCCTTTAATTGAATTAACAATGCATTTTTACTTTTTATAGTATATATAGCTTACCCATTCGAAACCCAAGTTAATTGCCAGCTATGTTTGTACTCGTAAAAGGCATTAGACATATGACTACTAGTCTACCACAACTGTTGATTTTGGAAATGGATATTAAAATTGTAGGATTGGTAGACTGGTAGTCATAAATTCATGGTTGGTCCTTTTTTGTTTCATTGTTCCATTAGCTAAAAGCTTCATACCAATAGTAACAATATTGAAGTTTTTACTAATGTATGCTTCATCCTATTCTTCGACGCTTTGCTTGCCAAAATATTGGTATGCATAGTCTGATCCGCAACGTATGAACCAATCATTTTAGTCCTTTTAATCAGTAGATCTTTAGTTTGTTCCACTAACAATGCAGTGTCAACTTTATTGTGAGTGTTCTCTGCGCCTTGAACCAACACAATCCTACGATCTTGTGGTAAGACCTTCCGAATCTAGCAGTGCATAACACTTTTTCTATAATATATACGATTCATACTAGCAGTGCATAACACTTAAGCTAATGTTCCAAACTCCTCTTTAATTTTCTTGATTGGAGTTAGATGTAAATATATAAAAACACAAGTATATTGGAGACTGATTCGATATACATAAACAACTAGTAATATGGTTCATTACCCAAAAAAAAAGAAACTGGTAATATGATTCCAAATCATAATATATACACTATCGTTCGTCCCATACGTACGAATCACATAGTATATAGTCATAGATATCGCGTTGGTCGGACTCGGACACTCAATGGTCGGTAAATTTTAAACTATACAGAAATGATGACAACTTTAATTAGCATAGTAGCTAAAAAAAACAGAGCAAATGTTAACAGTTATATAATATAGTTGCATAAGGCCTTACGAGCCGACCTTAAAGCGAAGGCCACCATATGTAGATAATGCCTCCTTTCTAGTTCGATTATTATTTATATGTATTTTAGTTATTACCCACTTGTTTCACTATATATGAACTAAAAATACTGAATAATTCTTTAACAAAAAAACAAAGCTATTTATAATTAGTTACGCTAACAATTTAATTTTTAAACGTGATGAAATATTTGTCTAACTCACGAATAAATACATTATCATAAGCGACTAAACATGCATTCTTGTTTTAAAAAACAAAAAGTAAACCAACTTGTACCTTAATAATATTTATATTTTTGGTGTGTACCTTAATAATATTGATTAATACCCTTTAATATTAATGTCCTTTTAAAAAATTGATTATTGTCGCTACCGTGTTATTACTTTTTATTTGCGTCCGAATGATTCATTATATTACACAAACATGGAATACAAAATAGAATGCGGTTTTGAAACATTAAACTGATTAGAGTCGAAACTCTTTCGAAAACTAAGCCGGCGAAAGATAAAAATATCTCCAGAAAACTACACCAAATAAGGAAAGGAAACTAGAAACAAATATCTCTTGTCTTCTTAATTTTCTTTGTTTTTTTTAAAAAAATATTATAAATGTTTAAATGCATAATATTTTTTTTCTTGTGCTCTTAACGTAAGAAAATAATAATAAATGTTGTTATCACTGTATAAATATAACCAACAAAAAAAAGGTAAAACAAAATGTTGATGAAATTCATGTGTCAGACTGATGCCCTTTTTAACACGTAGAACGTGGGTGTTAAATGTCGTTAATTATCATGGAAGCATCAAATGTTATACTTATACACAAGAAGAAACTGAAGAACAAAAAATAAAGAGAAAAAGAAACTAAAGAACTATCTTAAAATGATACATATGTTTTTCAATTGCTTGCGAGTTTCAAGGTTAGTAGGATTGTTTTTCTGGTATTCGAATTTTTTAGGATGTAAAAGTTTACATATACACTAGCTAAAACGCTGATATTAGGGCTGGGCACAAGTACTCGTTACTCGTCCTATACTCGCTACTTGGCTCGTACTCGCTTTGAAAAAACAAGTACTCGTTATTAATAAGGCAAGTAACAAGTAGTATAATTTAGATACTTGCAAGTACAAGTTAAGTAACAAGTAATGAAAAAAAATTAATACTCGACTCGTTTGACTTGTTACTCGTTATTATTTTACTATTTTATATACATATATTGTATTGTTTTAGCGTTACACATTTAAAAACTACATTAGAAATAAAGTAAATTTTAAACATGTAAAAAATATGATAAATAAAGTAATAAGTAATTTTAAGTAATTCGAAAGTGTTACTTGCAAGTAACTCTCAAATACTTGCAAATAACTTGTAAGCAACTCGCAAGTAGCAAATAATAATTCGTAAATATTTGTAAATAACTCGCAATGAGCAAATAATAACTCACAAGTATGTATAAATAACTCGCAAGTAGCAAGTAACATGACAAGGCAATCATATTTTAGCAAGTACTTGTAATTACAAGTACTCGTTTTTAACAAGCCAAATACAAATAGTTATTTTGATTATTCGTACAAGGCAAGTCGAGTAACAAGTATCCCTAAATTAGCAAGTACTCGCCTTGCGCCCACCCCTAGCTGATATTGTCCATAAAAATATCAGTGCAATAGTTTTTTAACTATTTTAAATTCGGCGAAATGGGTCAAAGTCAGACAATGAATCGATTAAAGTTAAGGAAAATAAAAAAATTCAAGGGATAAAGAGAATGAGCATGGAGAAGCATAATGATGAGAATGGAATCATATCCAACGGCCATAAAGCATAAGTCCTTTCTCTATAAATTACGACAACTTCTCTTCATCATTATAACCAAACTCATCCTTCACTTCATTATTCCTTTAACCACACATTCTCTTTGTTCATTATAATAATCAAATTAACTAACATATAATCGAACTATAATCACAAAATGTCTTCGATGGGAGCAAACTATGCACAACTTCAAGTCATGCAGAAGAAGCAGAAGGAGAAGATGATGAAAAAGAAGTTGGAGAAGAGAAGAGATGGCGGTGTTGACGGTGAAGAAGGAGGTGGCGTTTCTTCCGCCGGTAATAGAGTATTTCCGGTCAAGTCTTCTCCGTTGTCGACTTAAGAAAAAGTAGAAAGACAAGAGTGAATTATGAAGTGTGAGATATTTTCTTCTATTTTCAGTTGACTTTATGTGTCTCTATGTCACTATGTGTGATGTGATGCGATGTGATATACAAGTGGTCGTCTTTTGTATCAAGTTACGTAATTTGTGTTCTTTTTTTTTTTTTTTCAATTTCGATT
>Ga0041059_1002866_pt1 | contig 12411 bp, 14 predicted proteins | sample AraColnosormetaG_FD_56232 | JGI IMG/M metagenome (GOLD analysis project Ga0041059, IMG submission 56232) | Arabidopsis roots microbial communities from North Carolina, USA - Col MF nosort | ecosystem: Host-associated > Plants > Roots > Unclassified | place: USA: North Carolina | collected... | reverse complement strand
CATGTAGAATGGCTTTCAGAGAAAGACTACCAAAGCGCACATGCATATGTTTTAAGAAATTGTGACTATTTTAAACCATTTGAGAGGTATTTTTAATCACTTGTTGTTTGTAAATTTTCACTAAGATCACTTTGATAAATATTTCTTCGTTTGTAAATATAGTATGTTCGAGGATTATCTTTCTGCGAAATATCCATGCTTGCCCAAAGAATAACTCTACGCGAGAAGAGCTGAAGAATATCATCTATGGGTTAAAGAATATGTAAGTCTACATCAATTTTGGTTCATTCGAAAAGTGATCATTTAATTTATACTAATTGATATTGTTTATCTATTATGTAGGTAACATATTGGAACACTACTTCTCCATTTCCTACTTTGGGTTCAAAAGATTGTGCAAGGACCTTTCAACAAGGTTAAAACTTGGCCATTGTATTTCACAAGAGGATATTTGTTTCATACGCAAAATCACGGCGCCGGACGAAAGACATGTAACTATGGGGTCTGTGTTAAAGGTGAAGATTACGCTGATTCATCTGATAAAGCGGATTTCTACGGTACCTTAACTGATATCATAGAACTCAAGTATGAGGGCATCGTCAATTTGAGGATCACACTTCTTAAGTGTAAGTGGTATGACCCAAAGATCGGGAGAGACACTCGACGAAGCCATGGTGGCGTTGTAGACGTTCTATCTATGAGGAAATACAATAAATACAAGCCATTTATTCTTGGTACGTAATTCTGAAGTCCAAAATACGTTTCTTTGTTAATTATTAATAATCTTGTTTGATATATGTATACAACATCTCAAGCAGATCAAGTTTGTTATATTCTGTATCCATATACGAAGAAACCAAAGAACATTTGGCTCAATGTTTCAAAAGTCAATCCGAGGGGAAACATTTCTGGAGAATATGAAAACAATGATCCAACTCTTTTGCAAACAGAAAATGATGATGATGTTTTTCTCACTACAATTGAAGATCTTGTACTAGAAAATCCGGTAGGCGGCTTAAACCTAATAATCCTTGATTAAGATGTCGGGATGTTGAACCAGAAGATGAATGCCGATATAATTTATCGTCCTCGGACGTAGATGAAGTAGAAGATGAAGATGTATAAATGTGTGAATATATGTATAATTATTTGAATAAATATTTGAATGAATTTTGTTTCATAATATCATTGAACTTTTTTATGATATATGCATATTTATTTCATATATAGAATTATTTCAATTTCAAAGGTGACTATTATGTGACTAATGCGCGACTAAAGTAAGATTTGTTGGGCTTTTAAATGTCGAAGCCCAAACCCATTAATAAAGGTGAGAAAAATGCGACTACTTACCGACACCAATTTGATATGTTGGGCTTTTAAATTTCGAAGAGCAAACCCATTATTATAGGTGACAAAAATGCGACTACTTACCGACACCAATTTGATATCTTGGGCTTTTAAATTTCGAAGCCCAAACCCATTATTATATGCGACAAAAATGCGACTACTTAACGACACCAATTTGATATGTTGGGCTTTTAAATTTCGAAGCCTAAACCCATTATTATAGGCGACAAAAATGCGACTACTTACCGACACCAATTTGATATGTTGGGCTTTTAAATTTCCAAGACCAAACCCATTATTATATGTGACAAAAATGAGACTACTTAGCGAATACGGTTTGATTTGTTGGGCTTTTAAATTTCAAGGCCCAAACCCAAATGATTATGTGACTATCATGCGACTAGTTTCCGACTACTTTAGTGTTGAAAACCCTAAATCGAGTTATTTCTCTTCGATCCAAACACTTAGTCATTTTCGATCCAACTTCTTCTTCTTCTTCTTCTCTCAAACCCTAATCCCCATTTTATCTCGATCTTCTTCTTCTTCTAAGATCGATCTCTCTTCTTCCTCTTCTTCGATCTGCAACTTCATCTTCTTCTTCTTCTCAGATCGATCGATCTTCTTCGATCTCTCATCTTCAACCTTTCGATCTTCAACTTCATCTTCTTCTTCTCTTCGATCTGCTTCTTCTTCTTCTTCTTCTTCTCTTCAATCTTCTCTCACTCGATCTTCGGATCTCTTCTTCATCTCTTCGATCTCCTCGATCTCTCCGTCGATCTATCATGCCTAACGCCGGTCGAGGTGGCTCCCAAAAGCGTAAAACGATGCCAAACGTCACTCTGAGAGCCGGCGGATCCACGACTGCAAGACCTACTAATCTTCCTCTGCAATACAACTTCACTCCGGCGCCGGCGGTTCAAGTTCCTGCGATGAAGCTAGCTCAACAACAAGGCCCTTCAACGTCTTCCCCCCACGTAAGCAACTATCCACCGCCGCTGCAACTGTTCCAGAACTCAACGACTCAACCACATCGTCAAGCTCCTCCGCCTCTATCTGAAGAGGTCCACTACATTCCACCGCCAACAGAGCCTGCTTAGCAAGATCCCCCTCAATCGCCAGATCCAGACACTCCAGCGAACAGCCACCCTTCGTCTCAAGGGAACAACTTCCAAGAGGAAGTTCCTGGGACGTTGCCGGAGCTACAAGAAGACTCTGCGGTGGCTCTGCAAGTGATACTCTCCGTGCCAAACAGGGAACAGTGGTGCTGTGTCTTGTCTCCGATTCCCACACCAAAAACCGAGTGGTATGTTCTCTTCCTCTAATTTTTTCTCGTGTTCTTATCATGTGTAGTGTAACTCGTTTCTGTTATAAAGAATGGCTTGTTGTGGAACATAGTTGTGAATGATGGTTTTTGGAATTGGATTTTGTTATGGGTTGTGTAACATAGTAGAATTAGATGTAGAATCTTGTTAAGTGTAGAATCTGCCTTTGTTCTATACTCGTGTAGAATCTTGTTAAGTTCTTCAATGTGTGTGCTCTTGTTATGTTCTTTATTGTGTTCTGTTTGTGAATCATGAACATAATTGTGGAACATTTGTTGATCGTTGAACTTAGCATGTTTCCGGCTTAGACATTTAGGATCTGCCTTTGTTCTAGACTTGTGTAGAATCTTGTTAAGTTCTATACTGTGTCTGCTCTTGTTATGTTCTATATTGTGTTCTATTGTGAATCATGAACTATTGTGGAACATTTATTGATTGTTGAACTTAGCATTTGTTGACATGAACTAATAGGTTCTGTTGTGAATCATGTTCTCTTGTTATTCGTGTTCTCTGCCTGTGTAGATAAACTCTTGTTCAGTTATATAGTCTTCTCTAGTTGTAGTGTTTTGGATTTTTAACATGTTTACTTCTGTCATTGTTGCATGTGTTTGGAGGTTTACTCGCGACAAAGGATCTAAATTTGTTAGAAAGATCACACGGATTTTTACTCAAAAGTTCAATGCTCCCTACTATAATTGGTCTTGTGTGCCATTGGATAAAAGAGAAAGATTGTTTTTAGAGTTTGCGGTAAGCTTCTTGTATATCTCCAACTTTCTTTAGAATTTACTATTTAATCTTTCAAGTGTTCACTAACTTCTCACTTTTTCTGTAGAAAACTCACTATTGGGATCCCTTAATAACAGGGACATTCCAATACTACTTCAATGAGATCGTTAAGAGGCGCTTGAAGGACATGGTTAGCACCGCAAGGAGAACTCTGTGGGGAACAATGTGTGCTTACTGGGACACAAAAGAAGCACAGAAAAGGAGTAAGACCTATTCCAAAGCTCGTCTCTCTTACCGTAACGGTCTCTTTCCTCACATCCACTACTCTGGGCCAAAGTGTTTCCAAGAAATCCAAGATGAATTGGTAAGTGTTTCTGCAAAATCTCATGTGTTTTAGTGATGTTCGTTTTACTGTGTGTGATGTTCAGTTCTATAGTCTGTTGACTTGTGAAGATTACGATCTGTGTTTGCATGAAGAGAAAATGGGAAGACCGGTCCCTCTTGGTGAGGTGTTCATCCAGACACACACTAAGTCGGATGGAACTTATGTTGATCAGAAGGCGGAGAAGATTGCTCTAACTTATGAGCAAAATGTGAGAGAGAAGCTGTCTGGACTAGAGGCGGCTGCTTTCGCTGTGTCTGATGGCTCTTCACGTCCTAGGGATCTCATACTAGATGAGTATACATCCATCTTCCTCGAGGTAAGATGTTGCAGTCTAATTCAGAGTCTTAGAGTCCAATGATGCATTTTGTCACTAATTATCTTCCTTTCTATTTCTTGCAGTCCACATAACGGGATTCAAGAGGCAATCCTTATGGACTTGGATGTCTTAAAGACACTCTAGGCAGTGCCAACCGCCGACCGCCAACTCCCCGGAGACTCATCCTTTAAAGCCTTAGAAGAACGACCGCAGGAAGCTCAATGGCAAATTGAAGAGCAGGCTGCATATAATGAGAAGCGAGATGATGAGATTGCTGCCCGAGAAGCCGAGTCAGCCTGAGTCACAGCTGAGCAAAAGGACAAGATCGAGCACTTGTCCTTAGTCGAGAAGTATCTCCGCAGTTCTTGGACTTCATGGCCACTCACTCTTCCACATCCATAGAGCATATCCCAAGTACTACTCCATCTAATGCTCCATAGATTTTAGGTTTCCAAACACTAGTTGTACTTATCTTTCTTTGAATAAGTTGTTTGTCTAGAAACAAGATAATTTTATGTATTTGAACTTGATTTTGAATATATGTGTATATGTCTTTTCATATTTTATAGCATTTCAAATAACAAACAAGAACAATCGATGACTTTAAACAATAAACAAGAAACCCAACCTAGTAGTCGCAAAATAGTAGTAAATAAGTAGCAACTTAGTCGTAGAGTAGTCGTAAAATAGTCACAAAAATTTCCGACTATTATCAGACTAACCAAATTAGTCATAGTCTAATCGTCAAAGAGACATATAATAGTCGTATACATTTATACGACTATGATATGACTAAAAGAATCATATCCTTGGTACAGTATAATTAATCGTCAAACAGTCGTCGAATTGTCATACAACGTTTTACGACTATTTTACGACAACTTGAAACATACCGAGGGTTTAGAATATTTAATCACATAGTAGTCGTAAAGTCGTCGTAAACAATTAACGACTACTAAACGACTCCATGTTTCACACGCTCTGTACAGTACTATTAATCGTAAAATGGTCGTCAAATAGTTGCCCAATTAATACGACTACATAACGACGAATTTCTACTATTTAGGCTGTTGTCGTAATATTGTCGTTGATCGACGACTAATTAAGAACTACATTACTTAGCGACTATGGAATAATGACTACAATCTTTAGTCGCGGATTAGTCGTATTATCATCATTTATGACTACGAAATGACTGACTTGTAAGTCGTTATCGCCTGTTTTCTTGTAGTGTCAAGGATTGATTTGGATATAGTTCCATAGATCCACATCTTGACCAATCCATCATGTTGTTTCCACACTTTGTCAGTGTCATTGGTAGAGACAGAAGTACCATCAAGGTGGCCAAGGACTCCAAAATTGGTACAATGAGTTTCGAATAACTCCCTCCAAGCTTGGTAGTTAAACTTATTCATATCAAGAGTGATAGGAATATAGGCTAAAGGGTTTTTCGTTTGAGGAGGAAGGTGTAGGAGTCCTATTGAAATGGATGAGAAGAGAATTGAGGATGTATGAAGAAGAATAGAAAGATGAATGAAAGCGGAGATAGGATCGATCGCTTTAGCTTGGTGGCTATGTCAAGCGTCTAATACCATGTAAGAATGTAGAACTCCATCGAGAACTCTATTCATGAGACAATGCTTATATATCTTTACAAGATGATTGGTCTCCAAGACTCTATGCATATTCTCCAAGTCTATATATATTTGACATTATCGATATATATATATATTTCTATATTCTAAGATATTCCTTCGTAGCTGAATGATATTATCTAATAATTATTGATAACTAATAAATGTATAATATTTTTTCAGGGGCATCCAAGTCATCATCACATGCGGACCAGCACTTTCGAAGATTTGAGGGTTTGCAACTGATTTTTGAAAGTGCTATTGCAAAGGAATACAACACGTTTGGACTTTGTGGTTTTTCAAATGTTGAAACTTTTGAAGAAGAAGATGATCTTCAAACAAAGGATGGTGTGAACCATATTGAGATGAATGACGACGAGGTAAATGAAGAAAGAAAAGTTGCATACTAGGAAAAGATCTAAAACTAAACGTAATGGAGATTCACAGATTGAATTAATCATGGTGAGTCTTCACAGAAGGTGTTATCTAAAATGATTGGAGTTGGCACTAACATCATAAATCTTATTCAATAAAGAGAAGAAAGACATCCAACAGAATTTGAGTTTAAGGAATGCTAGGGATGCTATCAAGGAGATCTCGGATCTGGAAGATCATATCCGCTACGCCTCAGTGACCAAGATCCACGCGTTGAATTTGAAAGACGTATTTGTGAGCATGTCTATTGAAGAACGCTTGGGCTGGATTTGCCATAACACTTAGCTTGTTATTTTCAATGCATCTAATAAAAAAAATTGGTTAAAAATAAGTGTTCTAGTAATAGGTTTTAATCTCTATCAGTTTTGTTTTTGTTTCAGATTCAAGAATTTTTTAGGTTTGAGTTAAAGATAAGAAAATTTACATTTCATAAATAACGATTATCTCATTAAAGTATTCCTAAAGTGTTTTAGCTGTCTTTCCTTAGATCTTTAAATCTATATGTGTTTTTACTTTGGTCAATGGCTATGAGTTCTGTGTAGCTGAGTTTATATATCTCTTCTTCTCTATATTTCACTTGCAAGAGCTATGAGCTAATGGAATTCTTTTAAAGGTTTTTTAAACAACTTTGAAGTAGGAGTAACTGATATGAGTAGTAGGTGGGTTAAGGATGTGGTTTATGTTTAATAATTTATTTGAAATAACAATAAGACTTTACTCATTTTTTTATTTTATTTTATCTTATATACTCACGAGAAATAATGACACCACTCAAATGTTGAAAATTCATTGATAATTTTGTATTTTCATTTTCAAGACATTTTTTAGATTATTGTACAATAATATATTTGTTAATATTTTTATGGATATGCTAGCATGTTTTGTTTATTATTCTTAGAGATGATTTGTTAATAGATTTTCAAAATATTTTAAATTTTAAATTATTGTTACAATTAAATATATAACCAATATATCATAAAATCCCTAAAAATAAGTATTTGTTAAACTTACATTTCCTAAATAATATTTGAAATATTTCAATTCTCAAAGAAAGAAAAAAAAACGACTATCTACAGAAAAAAACAATTTGAAGAGAATCCATAATCACTCCTTTGTAAGTTTCTCTCAATTAATTTTGTATAATTTTTACACTCTTCAAGGTAAAGCTTTTTTCAAATATTCAAAGATTAAATATTGTTTGTTCATTTTTATCGTTCTTATTAGTTCCAGATGGATGATGATATACATGTAGAGGTAGAAGACAAAAGTATGAATATTGAGAGAATAGAAGATGATGATATTGAGACGAGCATATCTTTAGTGGTGGTAATGATGACGGTGGCAGCTGATATTCATAACACACGACGACATCTCATGGGTGATGATTATATGAATCGTCTGATTCGTCGATCAATTACAAAACTTGAAGAACAATAGATACGAAAGGTATTGAAAGACCCTCAACATTTTAGAGTATTGTACAATATATATTTAGAAGGTTTTTTCGAAACTATCGAATATCATAAGAGAAAAAACTGGCTTAGAAAACACAATACACATATATGTCGAAGAGATACTTGGTATCTTCATGCTCACAATTGGACAAAATGCAAAATATTGCTACTTCAAAGATACCTTTAAAAGGTCCAAATTTGCGGTGAGCACAAGCTTTAATAAATATTTGAGAGCTTTGCTTATAATAGCTCCAAGTCATGTGGTGAAACTTGATGGCGTGCCAATGAAGAAACGAGAAAGTACATGATTTTGTCCATATTTTAAGGTGCATTACTTTATCCCTTGTTCAAGATAACTTTTTTTAAATTTAACCAATTATTTATTTGCATTTACAACAAAATTGTGTTGGAGTAATAGATGGTACACATATACAAGCAACCGTAGTTTGACGTGAGATGTCAAGCTATCGTAATCGAAAAGGAACAATATCTCAAAATGTTTTAGCTTTATGTAACTTTGATCTGGAGTTTATCTAGGTTCTGAGTGGATGGGAGGGTTCGGCTCACGATTCAAGAGTATTAAGTGATGCATTCATTAGAAGAACAAACAATTTCCAAGTACCAGAAGGTAGAACAATTAAAAATCTATTTATAGATCATATGTCTTATAGTAACATATATCATCCAAATTTTCAGGAAAATTCTATCTAGTTCATTGTGGATTTGCAAATCATCTCTATTTCTTAGCTCCATTCCGTGGTGTTAGATACCATCTACACGAATTTTGCGGGTCAAGGGCGCGATCCTGAAACTCCACTATGAGTTATTCAATCTCCGCCATGCTTCTTTGAAAAACCTGATCAAAAGTATATTTGGAATCTCTAAATCTCGATTTGTTATTTTTAAATATGCTCCTCCTTTTTCTTAAACGAAACAAGATGGATTAGTCTTACCATCTGCATTGTTGCATAAAGAATGTCGATCAAATGAAGGCGACTTCCCTGATGAAGTGAAAAATGAAGGTGATCCAGTTAACAATGAAGGTAATGCAGTGAACACCAATGAAACTGATAGTGAGAAAAAGTCTCTTTTTAGTGAACATATGAGAGAATTTTGATGAGACCCAAAATATGAAACTATCAGATGAATGATTTTTGGTTCAAAGATCAAGAGAAGCCATGTTTGATATCACCTTTGTTTGTTTTTGACGTGAGAACAAAACAAATAATTTAGAAGAAATATATCTTTTCAACTAAATTGTTGTATAATATATTCGTAGAATTTAAAAGAAAGATTTTAAAAAGTCTTTATAGATACTTACAAATCTGTATTTATGTCTTTAATTATTTTCTATTAAATTATATCTTCCTCCCCTTCCCCCTTCCCCTTTTCTTCCCATTTCTATAATTTAAGTTTCTATGTGTTTTATTTTAATTTAACAAATTAATAATTCAAAATATAAAACATTATCTTCAGAGTACAACATTATTGACTTACCACATTTACAATCATTTTCAAAACATATTTGTTACAACAAGGTTTCTAATCTTCTGCTAAACATTACTATCATTCATTGTGAATGAGATTAAAATCATTTTTCTATATATTGTCCAAACGTAGAAATAAAATAATGTTTGAAAATAGTTATTCAAAATTATAAATGGAATATTTATTTAATAATTTATTATTTTTTTATTTATCATATATATGGTAAATATATGTGTTGATATTTATTTTTTTGGTAACTATATGTGCGTTGATATTCGTATAAGAACTATTCAATACACCTTTTAAAAGATCCATTATTTCTGAAACAATGATATACCTTGATTTTTTACTGATTTTAGGTATGATTTAGGTATTACTGATCTGTAAGATTCTTCATCTTTGGTTGTTCTTAATTCTAATTCTAGATTGATCATCTAGAACTTCGTCTCAGGTATTAGGTACCATTCAAAAGGGATCTTTTACCAGAACTATCATTAGATGAGCCAGGTTTTTAGATGTATACTAACATCGGTCTATCTACCTAGTTGAACTTATCAAACTTGATAATAATGCTTGTTTAGAATTAGGGGTTTGCAGGCTAACGTCGGAATCCTTAATTATTAGACATACTGAGTAATGTAGGCTAACATCGGTTACTCTGTAATAAAGATTTGAGTTCAAGAACGGTTCGTTAACATCCTAGTCATTATTAGATCTACTAATCATCTATTTCCTGAGTATTTTCCTAAGCCTGACGTTTTAATCTTCAGAATCTTAATCAATCTACTTGCTTTCTTTGTCTTTTATTTTATAATCTCTTTGTTTAGCTTAATTCAAAACCTTAGTCTATTGTATGATCTGAGAGCTTTGTGGAATTCGACCGTAAAGTACTACAATCGATTTCTTATTTGAAAGAGTGGTCTTAAGATTAATTTGACCTACATCAAACAACATTAATTAGATCTTAACAACCATAAATATGATTATATAGACAAAATTGTATATATATAAATATATATATATATATATATTCAAAAATAAAATATAGGTTAATTTACCTTAATTTTATTTCAACATGAAATAATAATTAGATAAACTATATATTTAATAGTTCATTGATTAAATAGTGGAGTGGGTAGGATTAACAATAGTGTCATATATGATTTAAATGAAATGTTAATTTCTTTTGATGCTTCTAATTGTGTAACTATATTAATTAATTACTAAATTATATATGTACCACAGGTTAAATCTTTAAAGATTAAAAATTTATATGAAATAAATTTAATACTAATTAAAAAACTTGAAATATCCAATAAATACCAAAACATCCAATAAATTCAATAAAAACTGTAAAAATCCAATAAAATTAATTTCCGCGCTCTTATTTTGATCAATTGTTTAAAGAAGGGTCAAACAAACTAATTAAGAATAAATATTATACATTTACAATCTTATTTAACTACAATAGCTAACTAAACTACATAAACATTCATTATCTATATAATTATATCTCATTTTCTTAAAAGTATCATTATGTACTTTGGCATTGTCCTTACGGTTTTAATCTTTTAAGTTTCTAAATTGAAATCACATCCTCTGTCTTTTTAAAACACGACAAAATATATTGCATTGCCTTAATTTTTAAATACGTCCAACCATCGCGTTACCAAAATAAAAACATATTTTCAAATACACATCACATAAACACCAAAAAATAATCTTTTCTTTGCATTGTAGCGTGGGTCGATCATAGTTTATTAACATAAAATCATACTCGGTTCGGTATAATAATGTATATATCACTCGTAACAAAAAAATTTGGTTTCGCGTTGATGAATTTTTATGCAAGACAAACGAATGACTTCATTAACTAACTTTCTTACATCATGATTTCAAATTGCAATTTAGGAAATGATTGTAAACTAGAATTTTAGAAGAAAAAATCCTAATTTAAATTTTATATCTATTTATATTTTAATATAACAATTTGTTTGAATTTAAGTTAAGTTTACTTCTAATAAAATATTATTGTTTATGAAAAGATGAGGGTTTAAAAAAAAAAACACTAAAAGATTTTTTATATGTTTTTAAGAAATGTGAGGGATTTTCTACCTATTTTTCTTAATTCTTAGACCTGTGAGTTTGGTTATAAGGTTTGATTCAGTTGAATCGTTGCTTTTTATTATTTCAGAATTTCAAAACTCTACCGAAAACAACCTAAATAAATTTTGGTTCGGTCGGTTTGGTTCTCGGTTAACTTTGGTTTTAAACTTAAAAATCAAACTAACCAAACATTTGTTGTCTGCTGTGACCAATTAACAGAATCGTCGAAATTCATTTTCGTAAAGAAAAAATATGCGAAGAACGGCGGATATAGTCACCATTGCTAGAAAAAGTAGAATAATTGATTAGAAGAATAAGAACTAATTGAAGAAAAAAGATGAAATGATGAAAAAAGAAAGAGAAGAGAATTAAAGAAGAATGTGAAGCAGATAAATGACGACATAATAAAAGAGAATGATAGATAGGGGTGTCAAAATAGGTTAATACCCATGGGTTACCCAAACCCCTCCATGATTTTAATGGGTTTTAGCGGGTTACCCTAACAGGGTTATGGGTTTATGATATGTCTATAATTTGCATGTTTTCAGTGTCCATTCATCATCGTTTTGAGTCCAGTTTCATATCATTCATAACTGTTTTATATCATTTCTCATCATTCTTGCATACTTTGCATTATTAGGATAGCTTTGCATACATATTGCATTTCTGAGTTGTTTTCAGGTGATTTGGAGCTGTTGAAGAAGAAACGAGCCAGAACCAGGAGACATACTCGACCACCAGGTCGTGTGCATCTAGCGCCATACTCGACCCCCTGGTCGAGTGACTTTGGAGCCATTCTTCCCATCTACTCGACCCCTAGGTCGAGTATCCTCAGCTCAGGCCACTCGATGATGCCACTCAACCCCCTGGTCGAGTAACACTTCGCCACACCACCTGACCACATTCGGCCGTTCACTCTACCACGTTACTCGACCTCCTGGTCGAGTATCATCACTCACCACCAACACCATCACTCGACCGGACACTCGATCACGTCTTCAAAGTCTACTCAAATCCGCACTCAACCAGGCAAGCTGAGCATAAGGAAGAGAAGAGGAGAAGACGAAGTGTTTGGAAACGGCCTGGACCTCCACCGGATCACGAAGCCCATCTCGGCCCATTATCATTCTATGGGCCGGGCGATTAGGTTATTGGCCCGTCTACTATCATTTTATTTCGTTTTGTATAAATAGAT
>Ga0041059_1002865_pt1 | contig 12414 bp, 3 predicted proteins | sample AraColnosormetaG_FD_56232 | JGI IMG/M metagenome (GOLD analysis project Ga0041059, IMG submission 56232) | Arabidopsis roots microbial communities from North Carolina, USA - Col MF nosort | ecosystem: Host-associated > Plants > Roots > Unclassified | place: USA: North Carolina | collected 2013-09-02 | reverse complement strand
TTTTTTTTTTTTTTCTACTTTCCACTTATTTCTTCCAGTTCTTATTTGACCATAAAAGTCTGAATTTATTTCACCCAAGAGGCACGACACCTATTGTTTTATCGTCATCAAATTTTAGATTTTGAGTCGTGAATCGTATACGAATTTAAATACAACTCCGAATTATATGTTTCTTTTCAAATTAGTGAAACTAGCCACAGGTAGGTTCTAACTTCTAAGTAATTAGTTAGATATCACTTTAACATTCAGCTTAATTATATGTGTCTTGTTAAGAAAAAAATAGAGTTCCGAAGCTTAGATATGCGACTATGCGAGGTGAAGAGTTTTAAAAATCAGAGATTCTTTTATCCAGTGTATATGATAGTATTAATTTGCTTAAGTTGTGCAAGTATCAGAAGACAAAAGTGGAAATGTCTACGTATCAATTATCATACGTCCTGTCGATTTTTTTTTCTTTTCAAAGTCTGTAAACATCAAAAAGACAACTTGATATTGTGTAACTTAGATATAATAGTGAACTTTGGTATAATCTCACTTTAAATACTTGAAAGCTCTCAAGCCTTCATGCACGATTCCAATTGGATGACTACTCAAAAAACTTAAATTTAAATAGAAATTTGACATTATACATACATAATGCATTATATTTATATACATAGATATATGTACTCGCCGGCACTCATGATCTAGAATATACCCTAGCTAGGAAATTTGTAATGCTTCAAAAAAACATTCTCAAAACCATCTTTTTAATTATATATATATATATATATATAACTATATATTCGCAAAACTATCTATTACAAACCATCAAAAAAATAAAATTTTAAAGAAATATAAAATTTCTCCTAAAATATTAATGTCATAAACTTGGTAAGCTTGTATTCATAAATGCAATCGGAAACAATTAATAGATGCTTAGCATTTAAACCAAAAACAAACAAAAAAGATGCTGAAAGAACTGCAAGCAAAAGCATATCTTAAATGACATCCCATGGTCCACAATTTAGATAATGCTAGGTTAATTACTAGTATGTAAAAAGCTTATAACAATAGTAAAAATATACTATTGTTTTGCTGTTATCAATTGCAAAAAAACAAAAAAAAAATGTAATACCAAAAGAATATACTACAACTATTTGTTTCTTAGTATGTTTTTACATTTTAATCATCTTAACTAGTACTATCGTTTATTGTTTGCTATTTGTACCACTAAATCAGATTTATTACAATCATTTGTTTATCTGATCGTGTAAATTGATTAACGAGTCTCTATATGTTTGAATCATGACTTTTCTTTTATTTCTACTGTAGCATGACTTATTCCAACAAACGTATAACGTAATTAATACACAAATTATGAAATTAATCGACATTATTAAATATATTGGACCACTCTCTAAAATAACCCCACGCTCAAAGCAACTACGCTAATTGTTGTAATAAATTAAATATCATTCACTACACCTTTTTGTGCACTAAAATGTAACTTAACCTACTACTAAACGACGCCAAACTAATTACTATATGCATCAACTTGTCAACTGGGCAATATATATATCAACTGATTTTGCTTATTACGCTCAATGTTGAAGGTATAACAATCGGTTTAACAAATCCTGCTTGTAAGAAATACAAATATATTTTGGATACCGTGGATGGGAAGGTGGTGCACTATAGACTGAAAACCACTTACACGTTAATTTTAGAAATTACAAGTTTGATATTCGGTATGAGATTTCGTGGTTGTTTGGAAAAAAAAGAGATGCATGTATTTCGTGGTTTTTATATCAAATATATATGTTATCTAGATGCTATGATCCTTTCCCAAATTTTCATCAAATTCGTGGTCACTCAATCGTAGGTATTCGTAATGGTTCTATAGTTTAGAAATTATCCTTTTGAAAGGCAACTCTCGATACGAACTCTAATCCAACTAAATTGAATTTATCTAGTTTGGATTGATTCAGCATTAATCTAATATATTTTTATGGTCGCTTAGAAAATGTATTTGTAAATTCTGATTCCCCATTACTACAAAAATACAAATAAGAATATGTCCATATATACACATAATTATGCTTATGACTTTTATATTGACAAGGAGACAACTAAACATTATAGCAATTAAAAGATAAATTCTTGATGGCACGGACATCACGTGTTCCACTATAAAGTAGATGAATCGTACATGTAGAAATAATTTGTCCAAGCTCCACACATGTCTTTCTTTTAGGAAACCACATATTAAAATTAGTCTACAAAACCAAATAATGTAACCTTTCCCCTAATTTAACAATCCTATCGGAACTATATTTTTCTTTTTGTTGAAATTACTAACATTATAGTGCCCAAGTATCAAAAGTTTGGAAAACAATATATCAATCTAGAACTTGCAAGGTCAGGTTATATTACTGAGAAAATATCACCTCTCGCTTGCTATATATATGAATAATAATAACAAAAATTAATAGCTTGAGTTCTTTTATTGTTATCAGAAGCTAGATATCTCAACCTATAAAATAATGTTTAATTATATAACACATAAACATAATGCAAACGATAAGGTTAACAGAACCATCATTCTTAAGATAACTATATGTTTAGACTGGTCCTAATTATTTTTATAAGTTATAAACCCTACGTGATTTTTAACAAGAAAAACAAATCTTGCGTGAAAACGTCCAAAAATCTTAAGTATTTTTACGTGAATTCATTAGCATAGAACTGTAGATAGGTTTGGAAAAGTACATCAAAGTTCAACTTTTGTTATCGGTCCCCAATTTGGGGTAAGTCGAAACGGGAAACTGTAAGGAACTTTTAGAAAGTCTAAGTAATACTATTTTTATAAAGAAAAAACCGTAGCCAATACATTAAGCAACTCTGACACGTAGCCACGTATATCTGAGATTAAAATATTTTTCTCCCAAAACTTGTAAGTTTTGAACTCTAATTATGATTGGTTGGTCGATATCCTAATCAGATTACTGAAATATAATTAAATAAAAGAGGTAATAAAGTGTACTTGGTTTTCATAAGTTATGTGATTAGGCCAAATTGTGTAACAATAAACAATGTGCCAAAGAATATTTGTGGGCATCATTAGTAGGCACAGATCCGAAGGAACCAGCTAGAACCACACACCCACACGCTCGCATACATCCATATATTCATGTATACAATTATTTGTCTTATATAATAATATTACAGTTTTTATTTTAATAAACTTTGGCCGCAATTAACATGTTATATGGTCAAGAAAGTCGCAAACAAGTCCACGAAATTGAATCTTAGTAAGGAAAATGCATTATTTTTTCCCTATACAAGAAAGATTTTAAGTATTTCAACAAAACCGAAATAGTGTGAACAGATAAAACTGGAAATTTTGAAAAAGAATTAAAGTAATATTACTTATATCTAAAAAGTAATATAATACATAATTACATATACATATGATGGCATCAAAATTTAGAATTCTCAATTCGTTACCACTAACATTAATAATTAATAGTAACGAATGTAAAAAATTTTTCCATAAAATGTAATTTAGAATTCCATATATATATTTTCCATGATATATTTTGGCCATATGTAATAATCGAATCAGTTTTCTCAGCATTCCTATGTATTCATGTACAACATCATTACCCGTGATTTACTATCACACTTTGATCTAAAAGTGTTAGATATATATGATGTTTTGTATTATTGGGTTCTGTTAGATATATGTGGTGTTTTGTATTATTGGGTTCAGGTTATAACTAAAGTGTTGATTTGAAGTTTTGAACGTATTTTAAATATCAAAGACGATCGAGTAAACTGTTTCTTATTTTACTTCTATATTAAATGTGAAATATACCAACAAATAAATCTTTTTTTTATTTAAATGAAGGATAAACTTCAAAGGCATGTTTTAACAAAGGAACAAAAAACGTTACAATCAATTTTTTAAGAATATGTTTAACTTCTCTTAGCAGCTAAGATTTATCATTTTTTATAACATCAGCAACTAATCATGGTCTAAACGATTTTACAAGATTGTTATTACAACCTCTAGCTAGCAACAAGACACGTACGTATAACATTCAAATAAACTAATACTCGGAGTATATGTTTCCCTCAAATCATGTTTTTATCGTCCGAGATATGAAAGTTATTTCAAAAACTTATTTTGACTTATACGTGTATTTACTCTTTCTTTTTAGATTATTCAGCTTATATTACTTTGTAGTATAGAGGTCCGATTAACAAAGTTTCTCAAATATCTTAATGAAGAGTTAAAAATGAAGCCACGTAATGTAATTAGAAGAGAACGAATCTCGAATTCTTTGTAATAATTTAATAACTTAATATATAGCTTAATGTCTTAGAAAGTCCAAAACACACGGACCAACAGGCAATCAAAGTGTTACTAAATCTTAATAAAATAGGTTTTCGTCAGTCCAAAATTCCAAATCTTGAATATATTTACGTGTGTTGGTTAATATGAGGGCATGTGTTTTCAGGACCACTTTCGCATATAATTATCACATAACTTTTTATCTTCTTTTAAAGTAACATAACAAAGAGAATGAAAATGGGTTTATAAGATAAAGATTAATCTGAAAATGATTACACTTGAAATTAACGAGTAACGACATTGATGATGAGATTGTTCCAGAAATGTATATATACATATTTAAATATCATTAAGTACCTTAAGATCGTTTTTGCTTTTGAACCAAAAAGAGTTTACGTCCGATGTCTCGACCTAAGTTCGGCTAATCCAAACGGGTTACAAAAGAAAATAGTATTTTAGCTGCCCGTTTTGGTTATGAATTCAACTGTGGAAGTTAATATATTCTCTAAATATGTATCCAGGACTGTGTGTATCATTTACTTTTTGTTAATCTGACGTTGTAGAAGTCGAAGGATACGAAATTTCGAATGAATTGGTAAGAAACGATATTATGGAATACATGCTGTAGAATTTTCTGTAAATATAGATGTTTGTATTGGTGAATAGATATGATTAATAGCTTAAGTTTATAAAAGTTATGTCTGAATGGGACATGCGAATTTAGTTTGAAGTCTAGATTCAATGGCCCTTTAAACATACAAAGTCCTCCCTGAACAATGACAGCCCCTTTTACTTACAGTTCCATTAAATAATTTTTTTAAAAATTTTGTTTTGTTTTCGTATATATATTTCTGGACACTTTTTACTTTCCAATAAAATAGAATAAAACTAAATTTATGTGAAACTTCAAAGTTGATATGACTTAACGTTCCGAACTCTTATGGTCATTGTTACCCATATAGGCACTGTTATCCCATTCTTTGGATAGGTTTCATTGTTTATTTTTTATAGATGTGGTCTTTCCTTTCTTTGAGATTTTTGTACCTGTAGTTGAGTTTTATTCTCTTAATTAATAAAAAAATTTTGGCGAAAAAGATAAATTATACTCATATTTGTAAGCTATTATCTCTCGGTCAATATTTTTTTTCCATTAAATTATATTTCTATGTATAGTTCATCAATAATATTTTCATAATTTTTTCACTCGCATAACTACTAATATTAACTTTCTCATATGTGACATATTGTATATTTTTTTGGTCGAATATGTTTAATCCCACGGTTTTTGTAAGATGACTCATAAAGAGAGTGTATACATTGATATGCACCATTGAAAAAAAATTGTACGATTCAGAATATCACAATGTAGTAGAGTACCATAAGGCGTAAAATCCTTCGATTTGTATTATTACTGTATATTATAACATAGGTTTGGTCGTCAGATTTGTTCATACATCACTGCTTTCCAGTTTCCATCACAAGATATTTGTTATTTGATACTTGCTCATTACCTTAATCCAATTCTCTCAAGCTCCATTTCTAAATTATTTTTATATACGTTGGTTATGTATCTTGATCAGTACATCACGTGAGTTGCTCGTGATCATGTGTAAAACAAAGATTCAAACTTCGATGCTATGAAATTGAGGGGAGTTACATCTCCTGATCTCCTCGAACCAGTTTAATTAGCTAGTTTCCTTCGGACAATAATAATTTGAAAAAAAGAATGAAAATTTTCCGCTAGTCACGCTTCTAATCATCGGGGTATGACTCAATTGAGTTAAGGGCCGCAAAATAAGAAGTTCAATAAACGAAATTAATATATATATATATTATATATATTTGGAATAAACAATTTTATGTTGAAAATATGGTAGGATTTAGGAAAGTAAAATTCCATTATCAATTGATCTGAAGTGGACTAACTAAACGACCATTTTGACAATTATATTACTTACGTTGAACAACTACATACGTACTTTTCATTTTTTTTTTACATTTTATCATTGTCATATAAAATACACCACTATCTACAGATTCACATTCGGATAGATTTTCTAGTTCGGGAACTCGACATTCAATTCATCCACTTCTTTATTGAATTTAGTACATAGTTACATTACATGATGTAATTAAGCACATATAGTACACAAACTACAAAAGAATTAGACAAGTCAGGACAATATTCACATAAAAATAAACCCGAAAACGAAAGACTAAATGATGATGATAATAGTCAGAGTTTGGAAACCATATAGAAAACGGAGTTTTAGAGGTCTCAGACCTGATGATCTAATCATAGAAGCATCAAAGATGACCAGTTTTCATTCAAAGATATGTAACATTTTTTTTTGACGAATTGTTTACAGTAATATTTTGTTAAATATGCAATTCTTATTAATGTTAATTAGATTTGATATCTGAAAAAGAGCTTCACAATCATTTTAGGAACGTTGACTTGTTAATGAATGTTATTCGTATGTATGAGGGTGGAAAATTGTATGCGTTGTAGTAATCTACATAGTCAAACGGTATACTTTATCAACTATCCGCAATTAACTTTAAAACTGTTTGACTTATAATTTAATAGTATTGTTATAGGCACGAAGGTAGAAAATCCAAATTGATCTCCATAGTTAGTCGACATATTCTATAATTTTCCTGAACAGTAAACCATTCATATACAGATGTTGGATCACATAAAAAGACCTTGCTCCTAATAAAATGGGATGGCTAATAGTAAAGAGTTGGTATGCATTACGTAAACCATGTTTTTCTAGATAGAAGCTTCTAATCCTAATTAATTTTAGTTTATTTCATACAATTTATTTTATGAATATATTGACCCACGTTTAGTTAAAATTTAAAGAGAAGATGGAATGTTAATGCATGTAGATGTGAAAGCAATTATGTGAAGTTATATTTTATGAAAGAAAACCAAGCTAATAGGGAACATAAAGTAATATTTAAGATTTTAAGAACCTTCAAAATCATATTATAAGCAATTTGGTTTCCTCCAAAGTGGAGAACACAAGTGCTTCGTTGATTATTAGTATTACTTTCTTTCTCATCTTTTCTCTATGTGCTTCGCAAAAGAAACATGCTGTTTGTTTAAAGACAAACATTTCTGTCGTTAAACCCATTTTGTTGTCATTTTAAATTGCTTTAGTTCTTTTCGCTTTCTTGTTACATAATTTTGTCCCATTCATAGAGCCTGTATATGCAAGATGGCTTTTTAAACAATGATGATGATCAATACAATATGTGATTTGTTATCTGTAGAGGAATATACTATATAATAAGCCATCAAGTAGTAAATAACAATTAGCGTATTGTCCATTCATGCTTGACCACTTACGGTACATACACATCTAATTCGGTATAAAAATTTGTATAATTAGTTTGAATTTAGAATCAGAAACTTCAAGCTCAGAATTAAACGGAATTAGTAAATATCAAATCATTTTTCCTTATTAAGTACCCATATATATATAGTTGAACTTTCATACCGAGACTAATATTATCTCTGTTTACTATACATATAGACGCTCATGTGGGAGATAACTGAGGATCGACAATACCCATCCGGTTTGAACCTATTTAGGCATGTTGTTTATCCATATCAGATCTAAAAGATTGTTTGATAGATTTTGACTTGTAACTCGATTTGATTAACATTGTCCATTTTATGAGTAAAGTATTATTAATTTGACGTGTCCACCGGTCAAGAAGTCAAAGAGCTATACGAGTTAACCACAATCCACTCGTGCGTTTTGTAGTCTCTTCTCATTCTTTATTGACAAGTCAACAACGGAAGCTTTGGTCCAAATTAAGCCCATAAAAATAAACATACTTTAACATTAATTAATTGTTCATAAGTCAGTGGCTAGTCTAACTAAATCTCTTTAACTCTATTTCACGATGATTATAATAAGTTATGGACATGATGGTTGAATAGAAGTTTTCTACAAGTTTCTAGGTCATAGTTACTTGGTAGTTAATTTTCTATTGTTTGATGTGAAGTCAAATACTCCATTTCTTTGATTAATATAAATATTAATGTACGTTTTCCATCAAGTAGTTATAGAGCCATCAAGGTATTTGTCAAACAAGAGTATTTAACGCAGAAATGTAAAACTGCAGTGAGAACCCACTTTTATTCTGAAAATACATATCATAAAATAATTGTGAGATGAGATGGTAAACATTTTGTAGTCGAAGTCGAAACCAAATTTACAGAAATGACTAAGTTGGTCCTAAGCACTGCCCATATTTAATACCGTAAGGACAACGAAATTGTGTTTGTATATATATGTGTTCATTAATCGTAACTAAATATAACTAAGCACCAAATTATATAGTGTAGTTTAATTTAGTGGTTTTTTATTTAAGGACCGAATTTATGTAGAACATTGTTCGTTAATGTGGAACTCAGATGATGTATTAGATACCAAACTTAATTTGAATATCGGCCAACAAAACCTCGTACCGAGGAGGAAAAACAACAGAAAATAGAGTGAACAAGTCGAAGATAAACTCATGATGCAGAAGGAGAAGTAACAAAATATGAATAAAATAAATTAAGGTCAATGACATATTAGATGTCGTCGCTTCAGAAAAAGCAAGCCATTGAGATTCGGGGAAGTCGGTAAGATATTGAAGTCAAACACAATCTCTTTATGTTGTTCCAAAATATACAAAACATATGTCGAAACTTCAAATTGCGACTCCTCTACAATCTACATCGAGGCATGCTTATAAGTTTGGCCCAAGACTTTGTTGCCTACAAAACTGCGGATTACATGGGATGAACTAATTATATTTTCATATATTAATATAACGAAAAATGTTACAACATAATTTTTACAAATTAAAAAATAAAATTACAAATCATAATTTATTTTTCCTTCTAAATTTCTGCAAATAAAATTAGTTTTTTTTTTATTACTAGTCATTAACAATTCGGAGAAGAATAAACATTCCTCTAACTCTTAACAATTTTAACTTTAGCTAGGTACACAAAATATTAGACTATACAATTTACGATTTTGGTTTTGTGCATTTTTTTTTAAAATAATAAAAGCTTATGTTATGGCTTATTGGGCTTTAGGGCCAAATATCAAAAGAACGGGTCGATAGCCTTTTGGACATTTATCTATGTATATGGATCGAACTATATACTGTTTTTATATGTTGGATTTAGAACTTCAGCCATGTGGAAATTGTGGATAAGGAAGAGATCTTGTTTAAAGTTTTAGATATTTTGATGCACATCTTTTTCTCAATCATATCGTTTGAATTTAGAATTCTAAGCAAATTAATGAGATTGTGGAAAAAAAAGAAGCAAACTAGTGAGATGTTTATTTGAACAGTTTAACATTATTTTGATTTTTACATATTATTATTTTTTCTTACATAAAATAAAATAAATATACGGTTATTCTTTAACACAACAAAAAGAAACTTTTTACCAAATCAGGTAAATACTAAAAAAATATTCATCCAGAAAGAGTAAAAATCCTAATCCAAGAAAATTAGCGGCCAAAACAAAAAAAACAACGATATTAGCAGCACATGTTGATTGCCATAAGCCAAAGCCAATCCTCTTCTTCTCTGTTTCTGGATGTCCACCAATCATCTTCGCACTTCTTTCGTCCAGTCGATGATAATAACGGTGGAGAACGACGGAGGCGGGCGACGTTAGGGTTTCTAATCATTTCTCTCTCTTAGACGCTTATGGCAGTGAAGAAAGCCTGCGAAATGTTCCCGAAGAGTTTGATCGAAGATGTTCACAAATGGGGTTGCATGAAGCAAACCGGTGTTAGCCTTAGATACATGATGGAGTTTGGTTCCAAACCTACTGAGAGGAATCTTTTGATTTCTGCTCAGTTTTTGCATAAGGAGCTTCCGATTCGCGTCGCCAGGAGAGCGATCGAACTCCAGACGCTTCCTTATGGTCTCTCTGATAAACCTGCCGTTTTGAAGGTACTCTTTCTGGGAGTTTCGAATTTTGTTGTTTCTAGAATTCGAATTTGTGATTTTGCGGAACTTTGAATTGATATTTGTGTTGGTTGATTGTCTAAGTGTTGTTGGTTCTTATTAGATTTTTTTGGATATTGTAGATTTAATGTAAAGTTGGTGTGAGATTATTATTTCAAGCTTCTTTTAATTCAAAGGCTTTTAAAGCTAATGCTACAGTGAAATTGAATGCTTAGAAGATTGTTTGGAACGAAAACAGATTTTGGCATTTTTGTGGATGATGTGTTATGTTGAAACGTTGTCTCATTTTCATGTTGTATTGTAGGTGCGGGATTGGTATTTGGAATCTTTCAGGGACATGAGAGCATTTCCTGAGATTAAGGATTCGGGTGACGAGAAAGATTTCACTCAGATGATTAAGGCTGTCAAAGTAAGGCATAACAATGTGGTTCCCATGATGGCTTTGGGTGTTAATCAGCTCAAGAAAGGAATGAATTCTGGAAATCTTGATGAGATTCATCAGTTTCTTGATCGTTTCTACTTGTCGCGAATCGGGATCCGGATGCTTATTGGTAAGACTTGTTTCTATTTTTTTTTCAATCTCTTTTCCCTGACTGAAAAGTTTTTGTTTGCTGATGTTGTTGTGTTAATACTTGTTGTGGTTACTATGGAATTCTCAGGGCAGCACGTTGAGTTGCATAATCCAAATCCACCGCTTCATACAGTGGGTTATATACACACAAAGATGTCTCCTATGGAGGTAGCAAGGAATGCAAGTGAAGATGCTCGGTCAATTTGTTTCCGAGAGTACGGTTCTGCACCGGAAATAAACATATATGGCGATCCCAGTTTCACCTTTCCGTGAGTTTCAAGTTGACTGCATTTTTTATTTCTTAGATTCAGTTTGTAGCTTTTGTTCTCATGTGGTTACCAATATCTTTTTCTTCTACTCCTGTAGGTATGTTCCAACGCATTTGCATCTTATGATGTATGAGCTAGTCAAGAACTCTCTACGTGCTGTCCAAGAGCGATTTGTTGACTCTGATAGAGTTGCACCACCAATCCGCATTATAGTTGCTGATGGAATCGAAGATGTTACTATAAAGGTTGGTTACCCTGCACTTTTTTTCTCCTTTTTGCTAGCCATTTCGTTCTTTGTTGCATCGGTTTGATCCAATCATTGTTGTGAGTTAATATAACAGGTCTCAGATGAAGGTGGAGGTATAGCAAGAAGCGGTCTTCCCAGAATATTCACCTATCTTTACAGCACTGCAAGAAACCCGCTTGAGGAGGATGTCGATTTAGGAATAGCTGATGTTCCCGTGACTATGGCTGGATATGGTTATGGTCTTCCAATTAGTCGCTTGTATGCTCGATATTTCGGTGGAGATTTGCAGATCATATCCATGGAAGGATATGGTGAGTCAACTACTTCTTCTTCCGTTTCATATTTTCAGATCAATAGACATAAAAGTCTCTTAACCTGAAATATCTCAATCAGCATTCATAAGACAGATTCAGTTTTGATTAATGTGTATTGTTGAAATGTGCAGGGACTGATGCATACTTGCACTTGTCTCGCCTTGGAGATTCGCAAGAGCCTTTACCCTGAGAACATCTCTATGTCAGGCAAAGTAAAGAAAGCTTTGACATGTATTTATGGTAGATGAGGGATATCTACAATACTCAATTATTTATGCTTTTCCAGTTTCTTCTAATGTACAGACTACAGACATTATTTTCTCGTATTACGCTTTCTTGATTTTAGACTCAGATATGGAGCTTTTTCCAAGTGAGTTAATCTCCTATGATTTGTTTTGATTCGATCCAAAACCACCTTGTATCCGAAAGTCAGCAAAACATTATTGGTTTATATTCGATAAAACAGCTACAAGAAGGTCCTGGATTTGGATCGGTTACTTTAAATATTCTTCACTGGTTCAATTTTTTCCAAGATTTCTGAAGAACAAATAAGAGATCAACACGACGGCGTTTGTGACGTTGACGATTTTATAACAGCCAAACGTCATCGTTTCTGGATTTATACATAACGACGTCGCGTGGTTTCTCTTTTTTTTTTTTTTTTTTTTTTTTTT
>Ga0041059_1002864_pt1 | contig 12416 bp, 12 predicted proteins | sample AraColnosormetaG_FD_56232 | JGI IMG/M metagenome (GOLD analysis project Ga0041059, IMG submission 56232) | Arabidopsis roots microbial communities from North Carolina, USA - Col MF nosort | ecosystem: Host-associated > Plants > Roots > Unclassified | place: USA: North Carolina | collected... | reverse complement strand
TTTTTTTTTTTTTTTTTGGTAGGCAACTTAACACACTTGTTGATAGATACATTCAAGTATAATAGGACTTAGTTATGTAGCTAGTACGAAGTAAAATGTATTTATTTTAGACTATATAAACGTATATGATTTGCTTACAATAATTTCCCATAAAGAAAATAAAAAGGTTTGCAAAAAAATAGAAAAAGAAAAGAACCCGGTAAAATTACTAATTGGAGTATATTGCTTTTTCTTTCTTTTTTTTGTCGGCTGGAGTATATTGCTTACAATTTCATATTGAACAAAAATTACAAGCTGTATTTTTGTTCAAGTGTTTTCTTTTGGAATTAAAGAAAAAAAGTGTATATGAATAAATCAGGGACGTGATTGGCCTTGTTAAACCACTGCAACTCCCGTATTTAAGTAAACGGCGACGCCTTCACCAATAACGCCGTTACATTGACCGTTAGAGACACCGTCGCTCTTCTTCACCACTAGACTCTTTATGATTCCTTGGAGATCTCTCTTATACAGATTCACCAGAAGTCCGTTCTTCATAAATAGCGTCAACGACATCTTCTGCTCCACTTTATGTCCCGGAACCACCGTAAGCCGGTGACGGAGAAGCACCGCTGCCGCTATTGTTTTCATCTGAAGATACGCCAGATCTTTCCCCAAGCAGATCCTTGGTCCAGCATTGAACGCCACGAACCGATATTGATCGTGATTGATAAATTTTCCGTCGATCGGAGAAATCCATCTCTCCGGATTGAATTCCAGACAATCTTCTCCCCAAGTCGACTTCATCCTCCCCGCCGCGTAAATCGAGTACGTCACCGATGATCCCGCCGGAACGAAGGTCCCATCTGGTAAAACGTCGTCGTTCTCGACGTGTTTTGAATCTTCCGGCACCGATGGGTAAAGCCTGAGCGTCTCCGAGATCGCCGCCTTCAGGTAAACCAAACGGTCGATTTCGTCGAACCCTAGAGGCTCCTCAGTCCACGACGCGACGTCATCAGTGCCACGTGTCTCGATCAGGACGGAGCAGATCTCGCGGACGATTTTATCCTCGACGGTTGGATGCATCGTGATAAGCCAGAAGAACCAGCTCAGCGCAACTGATGACGTGTCACGTCCAGCTAGGATAAAGTTAAGCGCCACGTGTTGGAGAAACGTGTCACTGTAAGATTCTGTTTTCTTCATCATGAAACGCGAGAGGAGATCGTCGTGTCTCTGGTGGGTTCCACTTTCTTGCTGACTCATCAGTTCTTGCTTACGTGTATTTATAACAGCAGCAAGATATTCATCGATTTCTCCTAAGCTTCGGCTCAAGCTTACTTCTAAACCGAGCCCAAGCCATTTCTTCAGCTTCCACATAAACTTCGGTATGATAAACCGTTGAAGCGAGGCTTCGGTGGCTCGATCGAATGCCGAGGCAAAGCCATTCTCGGGAAGCCCCGGTGCGCAGGTTCGTGTGTCCTTACCGAACGCCAATCCGCAAATGTTGTCGAATGTGAGCCGTAGTATTAAGTCTTGGAGATCAACTGGTTCTGCATTGTCTTGAGCCGTTGCAAGAATCGGACAGAACCGGAGCTTAATTCCTCGGTTTACCCACCTACCCATGGCTTGCCGCAACGTCCTGCATCATAACAATACCGAACCGACTATAAGTATTAATAAACCGGAGCAATTTACCAATTCGATTGGGTCAAATGTAATAATTAAAACCGTGAAATTCACTCAAGGGATTAAACCGAGCGGTTAGGTACCTTGTTGTGAATTCAAGAGCGGCGGTTTTGCGTTGGAAGAGCCAGGTGTCACCGTCGGAGTTGAAAATACCTTGACCCAGGAGATCGTGGAAGACGGATTGCCATGTAGGACCTTTAGGGTAGTTATCGAACCGGGTCTTGAGCATGTGTTCGAGATTCTTAGGGTCACACGTGACAGTCACGAGACCTTGCTTCTTAGCCAAGAAAGGCACGGCAAAGATACAAGTCTGGTAAGTGCCGCCGCACGCACGAAGGTTCTCGGTGATCCATTCATGCATCCTGTCACGTTGCTCTATCAGACCAGGAAGACTACCCAACAGAGGCCAGACACGTGGACCCTTTAGCCACCGTGAGATCCTCTTGAACCATAGCCAATACCCTGTTACGATCGCTACAAGAAGCATGGCATTGGATATTTCCATGTAGCTCTTTTATTATTGTTTCCCAGAGAAGTAAAGAAATGTGGTGATTTTTGAGAAGAGAAGAGATGCGAATGAATGATTTTTCTACGGAAATTTATAGGGAGAAAAAAGGGAGGAAGAAGCTTCTCTTTGATATTCACAATCTGTCACTCGTAAGTATCATAATCAAACCCTCATTAATGAACCTCCGTTGTTATCGGTGAGACATGTATATGTTTAAATTGGTTTATACATATATAATGACAGAGCTTTCAGATTTGGAATTCAAGAAGTGGTAAAGTGGTGTTTATGCTTTACTGGTACCTAATTTTGCAGCGAAAGGAATAGTTTCATTTAATGAATTTCATTAAATGATCATATGTATGTATGTGTATAAGTACATAAATACATGCATATATATATATGTTTGATGCAGCTGTATGTGGTGAATTAAATGAGATTAGTTGAGAACATAGAGCACAAAAAAAGATGGTGGGGAAGAAGAAGAAATAAGTAAAAAAGTCGTCTATTTTTTAATTTAGAAGTTTAGGGTTAAAAGATTAACACACGTTGAGTTTGGCGGTGGTGAGATAGATTTAATGCTCTAATAATTTATAGGTACAGCTACAAGTGATATTCAGTTTTTGGTTTGGTTTGTGAATTTTTGGAAAATCAAATGAAATTCAAACTGAAACAAAATTCATATTTTTAAAAAATTATTTCGGTTTGGTTGAATCTACTTCAAGCTGAATTTGGATTCTTTTTTTGTTCAAGGGTTTTTTAATCTATCAATCTATGTAGAGTTTAAGCTTCCGTAACTAATTGTCGCTTAATTCGTTTTAGTTTGGTTAAAAACTCGGTTTACACCTACATTGTAAGTAATCTAGGTGAGATCCCGTATCAGTAGTTTGGTCAAGACTTCAGAACATAGCTATTATTTTTGGTGTTTTATCTTGTTCTATTTAAATAAAATAAAGGCTTTGTTATTTATTCCACAATAAAATTTCCTAGATTTGGGTTACCGGTTTTATGATTTGGTAAGCGACTCCATATCTTTTAATAATTGATTATCATAGGAATGAAGGAAGTAGTATTTACTTTAGGAATACAGTTTCCTTAGTTTCTTCTTCTCATCTAAGCCTACAAAGAAACACTTCTTGTGTCTCTATTTTGACTTTTTAAGGTTTCTCCTTTGATGCCTTTATATCTTTTCGATTTTTACTGATGAAATTCCTCAAATGTTAACCAAAGTGGGACATGACAGCGGAATATTAAGTAAGAAAGATGTCACTGAATGGTATTGTGAAAGTCAAAAGGGTTACCATGACTTCATTTGCGTTTTATTTTTTTAAAAAAAATGTTAAAGAAAAGGTGTTACATTAGTTGACCAAAAAAAATCAGAAAAGATGATTTTTAATAAAAGGCAACCAAATGTTAAAGAAAAGATGATTATTTATAAAAGGCAACAAAAAAAAATTATATCAGAAAATGCAACTTTACATTTCAAAAAATCATCTTGAGGATTCGAACAAGCCAATTCAGAAAAAAAAATCATATTCAGAGCCAAGCCAATTTTCCTTGATATTACAAAACTACATGACTGCCTAAAGAATGTCTTAAACCATTCACTAATTACCATTATAAAACCATTCAGAAACGTTCATGACATAAATGCTTGTTCTACAAATTTCAGCTAACCGAACTCGTATCCACCGCATATAGATCTGTCAAACTTTAAATCCTGCCAACATGTGACTCATATATCGCTTCACATTTTAATATTAGTACTAGTCTACTAGGAGACCGGAGACGGATAAATTAGTACTAGGACATGTTTAGAGTTATGAACTCTCGAAGCCACCTAGTTCTTTTGTAACCCAAACATCTATGATAAAACATCAGTCTGAATTTAAAATTCACCAGCTAAAACTAATAGATTCAAAGTGAAGATTCTCAGCAGAACCAAAAGAACAGATCTTCGCTACCTTTTGTCTCATCTTCTTCGGACCACACACAAGAATTCCCACGCTCGAACCCTTTAAACCAACTAGAAGCTCTGTTTCACACAATAGAATAAACAGAGTTAGAACTCAGCATTTTACTCTATGAAAATGTTATAAATAGACTTACTGTTAAGGTTAGGCCTCTCTCCGTAATGAATGTCGGTAGATTGCGATATCAATTGCTGCGGCGAGCTCTCGATAATCACCGGAGATAAGTTGTCGACATATTGGTCATTTTTCGCATAGTACTTTTTTTTGTTCCACAACATAGCAGCCGTAGAAGTAGTCACCACGGTAATGGAGATTGATACAAGGTAAATGAGCGATTTATAAGCCCAAGTGTACTTTTCCGAGTTTTGATCGATTGGGTGAATGTGATATCTCGTGATGATTGCGATGATGACAATAAAGATCATGAAGGAAGAAGAGAGGATGGCTGCAAGACAGAGCCAAGAGTTGGGCCCGAGGATTGGTGAGATGGGCTGGTCTGAGACGTTTGGTTTGAAATGTCGGGTTTTGATGATATTCCTATTGTGAGTTGATTCTTTTACTGATGTTTTCTCTTCTCGGGTGACGAAGGCTTTGATCTGGATATCTACAAACGAGGCCATGTCGGTGGTGAGACCAGAGGTGGGTAGAATTAGGTCGAGCATGGATAGGTCGGAAGAGTTTTTGAACGCGCAGATCAGGGTCATCTTGGGGATTTTACATTTGTGCGTTGAACTCATGTAGAATAGGTCGCGGACTATGGAGATAAACGGTGTAATTCCACTGCCTCCACTCACCATCACCAGAGATTCATGTCTGCACTTAAAGAAAAACAGAGCATTTTACTTGTGTTGGAAGAAAAACAGAGCATCAATGTTACTTGTGTCGGAAGAAACAGAATGTTGAACTTCTCTGTTTGTGATTTAAGTGAATTACCGTAGGAAATCAGTGGAACTAGGGCCGTAGGGTCCCTCGACGGAAACAGCGAGGCGATTGATTTGATCAGAAGAAGATGAAGAAAGCATATCGTAAAGCTTAGTCGACCATTTTCCTTGGCTCTTGATCATAACACTTAACGTCTCTGGTTCGAGTTTGCTACTAGAAATTATTGTAAATGGATGCCACTGAAGCTTCGAAATACTCGGTATGTTCACGAACATAGTGCTTGTCGGGCTATACATCAACACTGCAATATCATTTTAGCATATGATTATAAAATCATCGATCAAGTGAAGAAGAAAAAAACAGAGGGGACATAGTTAAACTTACTAGGGTTTTTGGAGAAATTGAGCTCAACGGTGTCACAAGGAAGAACACGAGCAGAGACTAGCTTGACATTGTTGCGTGACTGGAGAAATCTCAAGAAACGATCGACGAGGAAGATGTAGAAACCGGGTAAAGGGATCAACGCATGAGAGATGCCGACGTGGAAGACGAAGAAGAGCATGAAGACGATATAGAGATAATGACTATAGAAGAAGACTTCGAACAATCTCCTCCTTATCTTAGGATATGTGGTGACCCACATCATAAGTCCAGCCACCAGAGCTATCTCTCCGGCTAAATTCGAGACAGCGGTCCTATCCCACTCCAACATCTATTTACACGAACGATTAATTAGGGCATTAATTATAGAGCAATATCGACGAATAATGTAAAAAAGAAAAAGAGTGACCTTTGAGACTAATTGATTCTTGGATATCCAATAGATAAAGTAACAAAGACCATGGCTGGTGAATATGATCATGACCAAGTGCCCCAACCATATATGGTACTTGATGCTTGACTCAGACGTAAGCCCCACTGCAGCCAGCAACGACGAGCCACGAGCCACTGGATAGAACAAGAACGCCAAGCATATGTTCCCTACTATACCTATCCGTACTGCTATTAAATCCAGCCTCGCTTGCCATCTTTTTTAGTTTTGCCATAAAACAAACACAAAAAGCCAAACTTGTTTTGTCACATAGCTTAACTAATGGTACATGTCAATGTCATTTTGCAAAAGTTGTTTATAAAAAGGACATATTGTTAAAGATATGATATGAGTGATTATGAAAATTATGGGTCAATCAATTAAAAAAACTTATAAGAAAAAATTAATTTATGAGAATTTCCCAATAAATTTAAGATGCATCATTATATCAGTGAAAAATAGAAAAGTTCATTTATACTCTTATTTTCATCATATATCTCACAATATTATCAGGAAAGAAAATATTCCCTGCAAATAGGATTGAATCTAGATTGATCACTAAATATGAAGAATTTACATATACGTACAAAATAATTATGTTCATGCACAAAACTCATTATATAAATTAAAACTTACAGGTTATTTCCGTCAGTTGCTGCTGATTCAGAAGTGACGTTGACAAACGTCCTGTACATGTAATTAGCTAAGCTCCAAAGAAGAAGAGCCATGAACATCGTCAAGAACATAACCTCAGTTACTGTCACTATTCCTAACGGTCCGTTCACTAACATTGGTCTTCTCAATGCACCAAACTTGGCTCTCTTCTTCTCCACTCCGCTTTAAATTTTACAAAAAAATGAAAATAAAATAAACTAATAAAAAGAATCTAATATTAACAAAAAAAACTAAAAGCTGTTAACTAAAGAGTGAGCAGTCGTTAGCTTTTAATTACCTGTTAAATTGATTAACAGTTGTTGATTTCTTCAAGTGAAGGTAGATACATCCCAGAAAAGCCAGTAGAATCATCGGGAACATGTAAACCAAAAGATTCACTCCTATAATATAAGAAAACCATTATATGTAACGGATTCGTATAAATAATTTTAGATCTGTATCGAGTGAAATTACCTGGTCTCCCATAGTATATCGATTTGCCGAGCTTGGCACGCATAGAGGTTAACCAGATTTCCTTGTAGGTAGAAGTTGGCATCATAATCCAGATCACTATAGTCCCCATCAAAATCACCATCATCAAGAACTTAATCACCTTATCAATCACTTCCTTATTCATTTCTCCTACTCCCATGGCACCAGAGATGAACTTCCAAGAAATGAGAAGAAAAAACAAAGCGAAATGGAGTTTGCAATGAATTTTACAAAACCCATATATATGTGCTATATTTGTTTCCAGCATATATATAGAAAGATATTTTTTTCCAGCATATATATATGCTAATTACACCAATGTAATTAGTAGTTTTATGCTAAATGCAGAAAAGATCCAATAATTAAATATGTTGAGAACTTGAGATGTTTAAAGATATAGAGTATATATATAAAATAATATACTCTTATATAAAAGAAATGATATTTAAGTCATTTTTCTATGCATAATATTATTTTCTTAAAATAATAATTAAATTTATATGAAAATATGGTCTGGTGAATAAACCAATAAGAAATTATTTTATTATTATTTTAAAATAATAATATTATCCAGAGAAATTATAATTGAATCTTTTTATAATTAATTTGTGATTTACAGCTTCATTTTACTGCTGACTTACAAAACAGGCTTGACTCGTGGAAGAGTCTAGGTAAAGTGTGTAATTTCCTCATTTCACATTGAAAACGCAATTCTATAGTTTTGGGCTTAAAATTAGCAAATTCAACGGAAAGCAGAATCATTGAGTTTGTACGCCGATGCGTGTAGACGTATATTTCTATTATCTTTTCGTTTTTTTTTCTTTTTCGATTTTATTCCTTGTACTGAGTTTTGAATAATCAATTATCAAAAAATCACACGTAAATTTATGAATTTTACATTAAATTTCCTCAGAACACCAAATTTAACCATGATATTTTTTGTTAGTTACCCACTAAATTGTAGCAGAGTTACACAATAACACAGATTTTAAATAAACGGATGTATATATAGGTGAGTTCTTTAATTTGTTCTTGTACTTCCTCTTACTTAAATCGAATAATTAGTGACATGTCAATTGAAACGGTTTTTTTTTTTTATGTTCACGTAACTTCTTCTTGTCTTTTTAACCAACAATTAGGTAATTTGTGCTATCTGCAAGATAGTATTTCTGTATTTGACAGATAAATTCTGATAGATCCAAATATTAATTTACATGTAGCTCACATCTGTGTATAACCCAACTCGTTTCGAGCAAATTGACTTTTTCGTAAGTATGTTTAACTGAAAAATAGAGATAAAATCATATATATGACCCAACATGAGTATTATATTTCAACATTTACAATTTACAAAAGCTGTATGCCTTGTGTTACAAACAAAAAAAGGATATTCCGGAACTTTTGAAAGGAAGTTTTTTTTTTAACACTGAATATTCCTAGAAGAGGATAAAGAAAAACAAAAAACAGGAAAAGTCAATGTAAAGCACACAAAGATAGGTCAAATCACAGGGCCACCTTATTAACTTGCAACTCAAGCAAATTGCACAACACATAGTGAAAACAGAGTTATATACGCAATCACCAGCTGAAACTGATAGATTCAAAATGAAGATTCTCAGCCAAACCAGAGGAACATATTTCCGCAACCTTTTGTCTCATCTTCTTAGGACCACAAACAAGAACTCCCACACTCGAACCTTCCACATCAAGTAGAAGTTCTGCTCATATAAACCAACAAAAAACATAATTAGAATAACAATTCCTTATATATAAGATAGAGATAGAGAAATTAAAAGAAGGTCATGTATATATTACTCTTGAGATTAGGTCTTTCTCCAAAATGCAGATTGGTGCGTTGCACGAGCGATTCTTGTGGCGTACTTTCGATTTCTCTCAAGGAATTGTAACCCCATGATGAGGTAGGAGAAGATGTTGGAGATGGACGGTCGACGTTTTGGACCTGTTTACTTTCAACTTTACCATACTTCTTCTTGTTCCACAACATAGCCGCACTACAAGTCGCCATTATGCTCACGGAGATGACCAAGATATATATGATGGTTTTTGAAGTCAAAGAATAGATCTTGTTGGTGTTGTGGTCGATCGGGTAAATGTAATACCTAGTGATGATACCAATAATTATCATGAAGATCAAGAACGAAGATGCGAGAATTGCACCGAGCCAAAGCCATGAGTTTGGTCCGAGGATTGATGAGATGGATTGGTCTGAAAGACTTGGTTTGAACCAGAGAGTTTTGATTTTCCCAGCTTTTGCTTCATCTCCTGCATCATTATCTCGGGTTATGAAGGCTTCGATTTTGATGTTAATGTCGGAGGATAGTTCAGTCTCAAGACCGGATAATGGCAAGACAAGATCGAGCATGGAGATCTCTGAAGACTTCTTAAACGCACAAATGAGAGTTATTTTTGGGATTTTGCATGTTTCCTTTTGGCTTGTGGCGATCAAATCACGAATAACAGAGATAAACGGAGTTATCCCGCTTCCTCCGCACACCATAACCAAAGCTTCATGCCTAGAAAGCAAAAAAAAAAAAAAGTATGAAATCAATGTTTCTTGAAATGCAAGTCAATCAAGTTTCCAGGACTCTTAACAAATCTGAATATAAAGTTATTAGATAGGTGATTGAGAAAGTGTATATAAACAAATCACCTTAAGAAATCGGCGGAAGCAGGGCCGTAAGGACCTTCTACAGAAACAGCAAGTCGGTCGATCTGATCAGAAGAAGAAAGCCTCTGGTGAAGCTTAGTTGACCATTTGCCTTCTTTCTTGATAACAATACTTAGCTTCTCTGGTTCGAGTTTGCTACTGGAAGTTATCGTAAACGGATGCCATTGCAGCTTTGAAATGCTCGGTATGTTCACAAACATTATGCTCGTCGGGCTATAAACCAACTCTATAAAACAAAAAGAATAGTTTAGAATTAGATCAATATCCAGTAAGGGTGAACTTTTCATATACAATTAGCCAATTGGACAAAAGGTACTCACTAGAGTTTTTGGAGAAAGTGAGCTCCATAGTGTCGGAAGGAAGAATCCGAGCAGCGAGCAAGCGAACATTTTCACGTGACTGAAGAAACCGAAGGAAACGATCGACTAAGAAGATGTAGAAACCAGGGAGAGCGATGAAGGAGAAACTTATGCCGACGTGGAGGACAAAGAAGAGCATGAAGACGATGTAGAGATAGTGAGTGTAGAAGAAGACTTCGAAGAATCTTCTCCTTATCTTCGGATATGTGGTGGCCCACATCACAAGTCCGGCCGCCAGAGCTATCTCTCCGGCCAAATTTGAGACACCTTTCGTATCCCACATGATCATCTGCCATTAATTTATTCCACGTCAGATTATAATATACTATACCGTTTAAATTACGATTCTTGTACCCCTAGTATGAAGCTATCACATTAAATAATTTATTGGAGTACGAGTCGTCAATTTTGGAGTACACGATTTTTTAAAAGAGAAAAGGAACATTTATCCAAATAATTACCACCTTAAAATGCGTGATTCGATAATTTTCTTTTCGGTGCAACAAAATTAATAGCGATATCTACACTACACTTGTATGCCATACGAAGACCCAAAATGATAAATTTGACCGCATTCCTTGGTATGGAAGCTGCTCCATTCAGAGTGACTACTTTAAAGTCGTTGACTTTTTCATAGGGCCCACTAGTGGACTATTTTAGGCCACATATAATATACGTACCGCTTTAAAATCTTCGATAAAACAAAAAACAAAAATAATACCTGGGAGATTTCATGCATTGAGGCCCAGTAAATTATGTAACAAAGACCATGAACGGTGAAAAGGGCCATGACCATGTGGCCGAGCCATATATGGTATTTGATGCTTGACTCCGAGGTTAATCCCATTGCCGGTAGCAACGATGACCCACGAGCCACCGGTAAGAACAAGAACGCCAAACATATGTTTCCGATCAGTCCTAACCTTAGCGCCGCTGATTCCAGCTTCGCTTGCCACCTTAATTCATATGTGATCAACCGATTAACTATGTTAAGTATTTTACAAAGAAAATTGTTCCTTTTTATTAATAATTTGTCAGGAGATTTTAAAAAGAAATCAAGCACAGAATCTACTGTTGATGGACTGATTAATTAATCTTGAAGTATATGAACCTGATCCATAATTTCGACTAACAAAGCGAAATTAGTGGACTAATTATATATTTTAGACGGCGAAAGAAGAAAAAGAAAAGCTTACAAAGATTCGTCATGTGCGGCAGCTGATTTAGGAGTGATAGTGGCGAAGCTATTGCGCAAATAAGTGATAAAGCACCAGAGAAGAAGAGCCACAAACATCGCCAAGAAGGTGATCTCAGTCACTGAGACTATTCCTAATGGCCCCTTCACTAACATTGGCTTTCTTAGTTTACTCCACACTCCTCCCTTCGTCTCCCTTTTTCCGATTAAGAGCAACAAGTTGTAATCAAAGAAAGTGATGCAGTTTATATACCTAAAAGTTGACTGATTAATTTGTACCTATCGATATGGTGTGGCGACTTTCGATTCTTGAAGTGAAGATAGACACATCCCAAACAAGCTACGACCATCATTGGGAACATATACATGAAAAGCGTCGTCCCTGCCGTGCAAACCAAGAAAAATGAATTTTAGTATTTTATTTTAAATCAAATTGCGTGGGCTGATGAAAAAAAGATGCGTTAAAATTTGGAAACTATTGCGTCAACATGATTTATGATTCAGTTAAAAAATGGGAATTATTGATCATTCAGTTACCTGTGGCACCAAAATAAGTGGATGTTCCAAACTTGATACGCAGATGTGGCAACCACTTGGTTCGATAGGTTAGTGTTGGCATCATGATCCAAAGCATGATGGTTCCAAGGAAAATCACCATCATCAAGAACTTAGTCACTCCCTTAATCATATCCTTAAATTCTTCTCCTGCAGATGGGTTCGAACCACCGTTATTGCTTTTTTCGATCTCCATCCTCTCTTTCCTCTCAGGATTTCTATCTCTCTCTCTCTCGCTCGCTAAAGATATTAAGATCGGTACGATCGCTTTAGTGAGAAGGATCGAGTTAGCTTGTTTTGAGGGAAGTAGTGGTAGAGAAAGTGTATATATAAAGAGAGAATTTTGAGTGGGAATTGGATGAAGTAAGCTAGTTGCATGCTCCATGCATGTGACTCTTCCCCATGGATCTTGTTTTTTGTTTTCTTTCATTATTTTACATCTATTTGTTGTTGTTTTGGCGAGATGACGTTAAAAAACTGGTATAAAAGAATATACGATTTGATTAGCAAAATACATTTATCGATATTTGAATATACTATGTGTATAAATCACTTTAAGTTTAACGAAAGTTTATGAATTTATGGTAACAATATTTTGGAAGCCAATTTTTTTTTTTTTTTTTGCTGGATTCAACT
>Ga0041059_1002863_pt1 | contig 12416 bp, 11 predicted proteins | sample AraColnosormetaG_FD_56232 | JGI IMG/M metagenome (GOLD analysis project Ga0041059, IMG submission 56232) | Arabidopsis roots microbial communities from North Carolina, USA - Col MF nosort | ecosystem: Host-associated > Plants > Roots > Unclassified | place: USA: North Carolina | collected... | reverse complement strand
TCACGGCTAAACTAACGGCGATATCGGACCACGTCCGAACGGCAGAATAAGGATAAAGTCTCCCTCTCTGAAGAATGTTAGAGAGAGAAGAGAGCGAGACTAAAGGTTTTGATAGTTGTGAGATTTTCAAATAATATGTGGAATTACCAAATTTATTATAATTGATTAATCGTCCTCCAAAATTTGTAAAACTTGAAATTCAGAACAAAAAAAAGAGTAGAAGGAGTAAAATGTCTTTTTCAACAGAATGAAAATCTAAAAAGCTTCAATGCCTTTTGTCATTGTTTCTCAATCATCACTCATCTTCACCAATCTCCATTGATTCCTTCAAGCCAAGCTTCTTGCATTCTCCTCTTAGATCAATCTGGTTCTTTCATATTCCTTGTGGATATGATCCGTTAAGATTCGTTCGTTTTGTGTCTAGTAGATCGCTGTGACGTAATATAAAGAAAACCCTAAATCTCAGAAAACTCGAGACTGGTTCTAATGGCTTGTCAAATTCAAGCTTCACGCGTTTTCCCAGTTCTAGAAATTGAAAAAGGTCTCTCCTTTATGATAAATGTCTTCCATAGGAGAATAAAAGCTTCGTCCATTACTCTCACTTCATTTCCTTATCCCATGAAAAGGTAGCGTTTGCGTTTGCGTTTTGATTTTCTGCACAATCATTGATTGGCTTATTGAATTTGGGCATAATCATTGGTTTGGTTATTGAAAAGTCTCTTCATTTTTTGCCAATAGTTTTCAGATAAGAAGACCAAACCGGAAAATAGCGTTTGCGTTAGACACTGGTTCTTCTATTCCTGGAGATAGTGGTGAAGGGCAAGAGATGAATGGAGACAGAACCGGTCTCGGTAGCACTCGGTTAGGTAGAATTGCGATTGCAGGAGGCAAACAGTTACTTGGGAAGATAAACTCTGCAAGAAAAAACTTCCCAATGAAGATATTTCTGCTGCTTCTTGGTTTCTACACTGCCAATGCACTAGCTACTATTCTTGGACAGACTGGTGATTGGGATGTGCTTGTTGCCGGAATCGTCGTTGCTGCGATCGAAGGAATCGGTATGCTTATGTATAAGAAACCGTCTTCTTCAATGTTTTCAGGGAAGTTGCAGTCTTTTGTTGTGTTTATGAATTTTTGGAAAGCTGGTGTTTGCTTAGGTCTCTTTGTTGATGCTTTCAAGTTGGGTAGTTAAAAAGACAAATCTTTCTTTTCTTCTACTCTATGTATATATGCAATTGTTACTACTGTTTTGGAGGTTCACAAGTGTCAATTAAAAGTTTCATTTTTGTTGGGGTATATGTTTGAGAATGCAGGTCTTGTTCTTGGCACATTAAACCAGATTCTCATTGATGCATAATGAAATCTCAACTTACAATGCTTTTCTGATCTATGCATCTAAGATAAAATAGTGTTTACAAGTAGCATCGTATTGAACCAATTGATCCAGCCATGTGGTGTATGTCAGCCATTACTTGTTTGCGTTCCCTATTATCGGTTAGTGTCCCTCTTTAGGCTCGGTTTGCCTCCCCTAGTATCTGATTGGTCCATCGAGGCTGCCTGTAGCAAACTGCGAGATACACAACAAAAATGAATGACTAACACTGCATCCCAAGTACTTCAATGTTGAAATTAGATGTGAACATGTGAAAAGAAGGGACCTGTTGAACTATTGGATTAGTTGAGGTTGTGAATTCATGTGTCATTCCTTGCCAAACGATCTTTCCTTCATACAGAAACAATAACCTGAATAGAAGAAACAAATATTACTCAAGGGATGAAGCAAAAGCTGCAAAAACGTATCTTGTAATATGGACTAGAAGCGGAACCTGTCTACAGCTCTTTGAATGGTGCTATGTTGATGGGTAACAACAAGATAAGACGCAATTTTTCCAGGTTTTCCAACTGCATCTTCGTCTGTCATGTGAACAGACCGTATAAGATCTTCAACTACAGTTGATGCAATTGGATCAAGTCCAGCAGTTGGCTCATCGTACAAAAGCACCTAAGAAAAGGCAGTGAAACCCATAAATGAATTCCTAATTTTTGCCACATGATGACTTTAAGTTTCATCAATAACTATACAGATGCAGGAGTCAAGCCTCTAAAGAAGAAACACATTCATGAACTTAAGTAGATATTAAGATTACCTCTGGCTCTATGACCTCTTTTGTTGTATCAAAAATTAGTGAACGAGCTAAAGCAACCCTTTTCTTCATTCCACCAGATAGCTCAGAAGGTAATCGATTCTCAACCCCCTGATCTTATTAGAAACAAAAGGCAATAATAAGCTGGATGTGGACTATTGACTAGGTACACTTAACTAGCCTATGTTATGAAAGTTGTACTGAATTGAGATACCTTCAAACCAACAGCTGCCAAGGTTTGTGTCACAAGCTCAGATATTTGATTCTCGGACATTTTTGATCTTTCATAACTGTGATTAGTTACCACAGAAAAGTTTAATCAATATGACTGAAAACGAAAGAACATCAGCAATGTTTTAGCTAGAAATGAGGTTATGTAGGACGTTAAAGAATAACATCTTACAGTAGAAAACCAACATTTTCACGAACTGATAGTGAATCAAAGAGAGCTGCACTCTGAAATACCTGTGAGACAGAAAACAAAAAGCCATTTAGATACAAACTCAACGACTTATGAGAAATACATCTCCAGAACAGCACCTACCAGGCCAATACGAAGTCCTGATATTTCCTCATCACTTATCAAACCAGCTCGTTTTTTTCCTCGTATATAAACTTCTCCCTGCATACCAATCATCAGAAACAATCCATAACCTGAAAGGTTGTAATCTGCCATATAGAGAAGAAACAGTAACAGACCTTGTCTGGAGCAAGAAGACCAGCCATAATCTTTAAAATTGTTGATTTTCCAGTTCCAGAAGGACCAATCACCCCAACAGCTTCACCATGTCTAATCTGCATACTTAAAAATTGGTTAGAATGTGGTGTCTTTGTGTGGTGTCTTTGTGTGCCTTTCAAAATCTATAAGCCTTCTTTCATCACTGTAAACACAACAAAATACCTTAAAGCTAACACCTTTCAAGATATGTTTCTCCCCAAACGATTTATAGACATCTCTACATTCAATAAGAACATCAGAATCATTCTCAAGCCCTCGCTCTTTACACATACCTCCTCCAGACTTGGTAAGACTCTGCAGATATGAGATATCATCACATTATCAAACAAGTTGCAACCAAAATGATACCAATATCAGTACTTTATTTAAGTCCAGATTCCACAGTGATCCATTTAATTACTTTAGAAGAAGCAAATCGTGAGATTATTACATCGAATTTGGTGGCATCGTTGTCCAAGTTCTGAGGTGGAGCTATGCAACAGCAAGAGACTTTCCGACGAAACGAGATAAGACTCCTTCTTGGTACAACGATGGACTGAACAGAAGAAGAACCGTGGTAGTGTAAACTCGGAGGAAGCAACGAAGAAGAAGAAGAAGAGCATGATAACGAAAGCATGATTCTTTCTTCTGGGTTTTGAGATCGTGAAGAAATTGAATCGGAGAAGGGCAAATTCGATACCAATTTGGATGATTTAGGAGAAACCCAGAAACAAAGGAGATCAAAGGTGTGAACTTTATGGCGAAATTGGCCTTTCTTCACAGACTATAGCGAGTCACCGATTGAGTGAGTCACATTGCCATTTTTCGTTTTTTTCTTTGTAAATTATTTATTATATTGTGAGGAAACGAATTTTTTTTTTTTTTAGGAAACGAAATTTACGTTTTCTTTTCAATGTTTGCAAAATGTTGTTGATCAATCATCCGAATACCAAAATAGAGTTAGTATCGAACCGCACCTTATCATTGTAAACAATATTTTTTATGGATGACTATTGTGGACTTTAATTAAAATCGGTTGAATATCAAATTTTGCAAAATGTTGTTGGTCATTTTTCGATAGGATTATCTCTAGGCCTACAACTTTGGTAGGTTTGGGCATTCGGATACTCGTCCCAATCAGTTCTTTTTTTTCGGTTTCGGGTCTAATAGGATAGAGAGTCGGGAACTGTTCGGATATTCTAAAAATTCGGTTTGGGTTTGGTCAGTTATAGAATTCAATAGTTTGGTGGTTATGGATGTGATAACCAATGCAGAAGAGAGTAAATAGAGTATAAGTTTTGAAACCGGTCAAACTATCTACACAAGTAACATTGTAACAAACATTTGGGAGGTGAAACTAAGATTATGGTTCAAAGCGAGCATTTCCACTATATATATCTCAGACCAACAACATACATGCTTATAAAATGACTTAGTATTTGGGACGAATTGTAACACCTTTGACGAAGAGGCCTGACTTCCACAGTTGGCACTCGTGTTCGTACATTGCAAAAGAGATTTCCCCGACGTTTTTCTTCGATGTGGTGAACTCTCCAACTGGAATATCGAGCCATTGGTCACTTATGTAGTCAAACATGTCCACACTCTGTTCTTGCGGTTTCTCCCAAGTATTCGGCAAGTCTAGCTTTAGCTTCACTAGTGTCTCCCATTCGAATGTGTATTCTAACTTCACTACGAACACCACCTCGTACCTTGTCCTCGGGGTCAAATATCGAGTGTCAAACTTTCCAGCTACGTCTAGCCAGCTAGCACTTTTCAAAAATGCAATTTCCATCACTGATTCACTGGAAAGTATTGTGCTTAGTATTAGACAATAAATCTAGAAATATTATCGTTATAAGGTATATATTTTCGTGATTTAAGATATTTCTTTCAATTTATATAAGAAATACTTTTAAGAGAAGTTTTACTTTGAATTTTGGTTTGGGAGAGGGAGCCAGGTCCAATGGTTGGAGTCCTCTGACCATGCAATGGAAAGATCTCTTGCGTCAATCATGAAAACGTTACCCTTTGGTCTCGTAAGGTCGACCCAAAATTTGAACTGTCGATATATAAATCTCCATGTCAGTTCATGAAATGATACCAATAAACATATATAAAGAAAATCAACTAACAAGACAGCAAATGTAAATTAGGACCTCGTATGAGGGCACTGGTGACTGATTCTTCATCTGGTAAAATTCATTTAGCACCGTAACTTGAACGGCTTCCTCACTGTACATAAATAGAAACATCGAAATGAAAAAAAAAAAGTTATCAGGAAACGAGACCTAGGGGATCTAATCTTTTCATGCAAATTAATGTCACAGTTTCTAATCTATCCTTAAGAAGAAAATGTTGAACTTTTTCCAATAATAAATTAGAAAGCAAATGATGAAGGAAAATATAGTAGACATTTTATACAAGTTAAAATATGATAGAGATGTACTAAAAATATAATAAAAGTAAAACTTAACAATCTACTACACAAGCTTTTAGCATTTTTTTATTTATTACTTTGTGGAAATACTAGTAGCTAAAATGATTTAACTTAGCTATTCGATCAATACTTTCACATGACATACCACTGAAGCAATGTATGTTTCATCAGAATATCATTAATTTTCCTAAATGAAATCGTAAGAGAGGCACTACTTACTTTGGTGACTCGTGCATAGTGATAGTGAGTTTACATGCAGGGACTGAGAAATCTTGATATTCTATTTCTCCATTTCTTCGTTGGAAGAAATTCTTCTGCACTTTTTTAACAGCCTTGACGATTGACTTTACAAAATCTCTATCCGAAATGTCACTATGATACAAAGAAAAGAGAGTAAAATGTCAATGAGTGAACAGAAATTGTTACAGTTAAACAGATAACACTTAATTTATCAAGTAATAAGAACATATAAAAGTGGAAAAATAAAAACCTGTGTTTTGGTAAGATCAAGGAAAACAATTCGCAAACAGAGAACAAAGCTTCCGTCCATTTATGGAGCTTTTTTGGTTCAGGTTGATATTTATCTACCAAATCCCAAAAATTATCGCCAAATTTTCCTGTAAGATCTTTTACCACATCGAGATCAAGCCTGTAGAATATTGGAATGATTATGAGTCTGTTTTGATCCATGTATTCCTTGATTTTCACCAGCTCGTCCATACACCAATGTGACTCGCAGTATCCTTCAGAAAAGATAACCAAAGCGATTTTCGACTCACCTATCGTATCAAAAAGACTGATTAGGTATTTGCCCCTCTCCTCTTGTTCGTCAATAAACACGTTGATCTTTTCTTTTTTCAAAGCAGGCTTAAGAAAGCTCATGAAGCCTTTTCGTAAATCTTTCCCCCGGAAATTGATGAACACTTGAGGTCCCGTAGGGATCAATGATACATTAGAGGAACAAATAGAAGAAACAGAAGATGCTCCCGACATAATCAGAGAGCTTATTTCTTAGAAACAAAAGATGTTTGATATATTCTTCTTTGAATTTGCTAAGGTGTTTATCTTCTTGGTTGGGATTGCAAACATGTCCTTCTTTTGTGAGATATATAGAGTTCATTAATCGTCGTTATTATTATAATAATTATTCTAAAAGATCATTTTTGTTGTTTTGCTTGAAACTTTAGGTGGCCAAAAATGAAAGTTGCATAAGAAGACAGAATTATAGTGGACAACTTGCTCTCTTTTTTGGGGTCAAAGATTTAGACTTAAGAGTTGACAACGTGTTTCCCCACTCGAACACTAGTCGACTTCTTCGCTGACTAAATCTTTACAAAACGAGTAAGGTCTGACTTCTTTTTTTCCTTTTGGTTTTTAGAGTTAAGAGCTGACTTCTTCTTCTTTGCCTCGGCCAACCTATCTAGGGACCGTTTCATCATGTTAGTTTCAAGAACGATTTTAGATCCATAGACGGATTGATTTAGATGGTCTATAAAGAACTGAATCATGAGAAAGTAGGACTATCCGAGATATTAACTTGGCGTTTTGAACTAGTACGTTAATTTTTTTCAATCCAAAATTAAATTGTTTTCTAATTTAATAAAAATCGATTTATTTACTTCTTTTTTATTATTTTTTTTTCCTTTTAAAATCATTCCATTATATCGAAATTAAAGTGTTAAAGTTATACAAGACTACAGAACCAAAATTATTACACAAGCAGATATGTGAGCCATTTTCTGAAAAAAATACGAAAAATAAGATTCACGATGCGTTTTGGACGAAAACGCCTTATTCGCTAACGAAAACACATATTCGTGATATTTCTTCGACTTTTTTGCTCCAATACGATTTTTTTGCCTTTTTTCTTGAGGCTGTTTCATAATCGTATTAGTAAAACCCATTACGCCTGATATTAGTCTTGGAAGCACGACTATCTGATGCCAATTAGTCCGCATCAATGTCCTTGAAACTATCATAAACCTTAACCTGACTTCAATATAAACCAGTAGCACTATCTTCTCCACATTGTGAATTCTCCTTCTGAACATTCCTATAAAAATATGGCCATCTTCTTTCATCCATGCAAAGAGAACCAGAGAATACTTGAATTTGGGACCAAACATTATTAGTAAGTTCTCTTTGCATGTTCGAACATGCATGGATGAAATATGACCTTTGGTTCGTTTTTTGAAGTGGAACTTATCGAGTATTAATTTACAGAGGTTTAGTATAGAAAAATCTATTTATATTCCATTGTAAAAATAATTTGAGATAAGTGAAAAGTAATCATTTTAATTTTTTCAAACATATTTGGGAAAGTAGTCATATTACTATTTACAATTTGCAAAGTAGTCATTTTTAAGTGTTTGATTTATACACCTGGATTGCAAAGTGACTAGTTTTCCAAGAAACCCTAATAATAATTAAAAATTTCTTAATGGATTTGTTCACTATATATAACTGTCCCTCCATAGACCATGCATAATCCTCCACCCTTTTGCAAGTTCTCTATCTAGTTGGAGAGACCAAAGATGAATGTGAAAAAGGCTATGAAGAAGCAAAACGACGTCGCGATGATCCTTGGGAGGCACGTCTTATCTTCTGAGTCGGAATCTAACGTCATCTTCTCGCCGGCGTCAATAAACTCTGCGATCACCATGCACGCCGCTGGTTCCGGAGGTGGCTTAGTCGCCGGTGAAATCCTCTCCTTCCTCAGATCTTCTTCAATCGATGAGCTCAAATCCGTCTTCCGAGAACTATCATCCATCGTCTACGCCGACAGCAGCGCTAGTGGCGGCCCAAAGATGAGGGCGGTGAATGGCCTCTGGATTGAGAAATCACTACCGATTGATCCCAAATACAAGGCTCTCTTCGAGAACTTCTTCAAGGCTGTTTACGTTCCCGTAGATTTCCGATCAAAGGTAATTTTCCACTTTAACAGCAAAAAAGAAACTAGGGTTTCGAAGAAATATAATTAGGGTTTTGCAGAAACGTTATTTGGTGTTTCTAGATGAAGTGTGTAATAGCTGTTTGACTTAAAGAACATACTCAACCAGTCAAATTGGAAACCTAATAGTTCGTAATGTATGTTGATTCCCAAATCATAATTCGAATTAGGAGACTGTTTTCAAAAATCATCCAATATGTGTTTTTTTTGTTTGAAGGCTGAAGAAGTGCGTAAGGAGGTGAATTCATGGGTTGAAGATCACACCAATAATCTCATCAAAGATCTTCTTCCTCGTGAATCTGTGACAAGCCGAACCAACAAGATTTACGCAAACGCATTGTATTTCAAGGGAGCTTGGAAGAGACCATTTGAAAAGTACTATACAAAAGACAGAGACTTCCACATGGTCAATGGCACTACAGTCTCTGTGCCATTCATGACCAGCTACGAGACACAAAAAGTAAGAGCTTATAACGGTTTCAAGGTCCTTACCGACGAGGCCGTGATGATACCAACCGCAAATTCTCAATGTATTTCTATCTCCCTGACAAGAAAGATGGATTGGATTATCTCTTGAAGAAAATAGCATCTACACCTGGATTCTTGGATAGTCACATTCCGAGATACAAAGTTGAACTTGAGGAATTTAGAATTCCAAAGTTTAAGATCGAATTCGGTTTTTCTGCTACAAGCGTTTTGAATCAAGTGGGAGTACTGCATTCAGTGTCAATGTACCATAAAGCTTGTGTCGAGATCGATGAAGAAGGTGCTGAAGCTGCGGCTGCAACTGCTGATGTAGAAGATGACGGTTGTGCTCTTGATATGGGGCCACCTCCTAAGAAGATAGATTTTGTGGCTGATCATCCATTTATTTTCCTTATCCGAGAAGACAAAACCGGGACCGTTTTGTTCTTTGGTCAGCTCTTCAAACCTTCGGAATTCTTGTTCTGACTCAGATAAGTATTAACCTGGTTATGGTTTAGTGAATGGTTTTGGCAAAGTTATCACAGGTTCTCCGAAACCATATTTCAGTTGAAACCGAGATTGTTAGAAATTAAATTGGTTCTAGCTAGTTAGATCTGTTACTAAACTTTAATTGATCTCCATATCTCTGTTTTTTTCTATTCATTTCGTTCGGTTTGATTTTCGATTATCATTTTTTGTACTCGTGGATTATACATTTAAACACCCAAATTGTATGTTCCTGATCATTACCCACCATTTCCTGTCCTAATCTCCGAAATGAACACCACTACTCACTGACTCGAGTTTCGATGTGTTTAGATAGATAGTACTAGATTATTGAGTCTAATCACTTCTTGAATCACAAACAGAACAAGAACCCAATACGGTTCATGTAAAGGTTAACCGGTCAAACTATATACACAAGTAACAACATTTGGGAGAGACTTTAGTTAAAAGCGAGCATTTCCACTTCACAGCTCAGACCAACAACATACATGCATGTGTTACAACTGAATATACATCAATCAGTCTCTGGAGTTAAGCTTTGGTCTGAAGAATATAACTACGAGCACGAGCTGAGCAAAAGATACCTAACACTCCAAAATCGAAGCTAATAAACGCACTTAAGCAGAATATCCAAATAGATATCGGTCCTTCCACCAATTCGTTTTGATATATTTCCTCTTGTGATGCATCAATGTTTGCCGGGTCACACTTGCTTCCGGGAGTTTCCACACACAGTTCCGGATTTCCGGCCAACGCCCCTGGAAACTTCCCGAGCCCTTCTTTCTCGGTAATGATACCAGAGAAACAGTTGTGCGATAGGTTCAGTAGGGTTAGTCCTGGAGGAGCTGAGATGTTTCCAATGACTTGACCTGACAGAGAGTTGTGTGAAAGATCTAAGGCCTTTAACCTTGGCAGCTTCTCTAGACGTGGAAGCTGACCTTCAAGGAAGTTGTAGGACAAGTTCAAGTACTCAATATTCTTCTGTCTGAACAAAGCTTCTGGGATCTCTCCATGTAATAGATTGTCAGAAAGATCGATCCCAACCATAGACAATAGATTGTAGCTGAAACTTAATTCATCTTTAGCAACAACAGCTGCTGATATTTTGATCTCTACTTTTCCTGGTGGCTCAGCAAATCCTTCACCTCCACCGGTCTGAAAATCTTTGAAGCGTGTGCTGTTTAAGTTATCGTCTGGTATGAACCAAGAGAATCTGTTGCTGGAGTAGTCAATCATTTGGATTTTGTCAAACTTGAACAACCAAGAAGGAAGTGTTCCACTAAACTTGTTCCGGGCAAGAGAAAGATACTTGAGGTTGGACCATTTGGTAATGGCTTCATTAAGGTTCCCCGAGAGGTTGTTGGAACTTATATCCACAATCTCTAGAGACTTCAGACCAGCTAAAGTAAGCGGGATCTCACCGGATATATGGTTGTTGCTTATGTCCAGTATCTTTAGACTATCCAACGCATCAAGCTCGGGTTGTATTTCGCCAGAGAGATTGTTGTTACTTATCATCAGAGCAAGTAACTGAAAGCAACCAACAATGTTGAGAGGTATTGAGCCGGTTAACGCGTTGTGGGAAAGATCAATGACCTGGAGATATGTCAGATTACCAATTCTAGCAGGAATATCTCCAGTTAAAAGATTGTGAGAGAGACGCAATGCTTGTAAACTCTTCAACTCTGTGATCCTCAACGGTATATCACCAGAAAAGCTATTGTGAGAGAGGTCAAGAAGAACCAAACCCAATTTCTCAGTTGTTTCCGAGATTCTACTAGGAAGACGACCTGAAAACCCGTTGTGACTCAAGTCCAACATCACAAGCTTCTCTGAAAACATAAGCCTAGGAGATATCTCGTAGTTGAAGCCATTGAAAGATAGATTCAAATGACTCAGCTCTTTTAAAGAACCCAAACAAGAAGGTAATCCACCAACCAGAGAGTTCTCAGCTATATTCAGAATACTAAGAGACGGACGAGAGGCGTAGAAACAAGGTAGCGTACCGGAAAACTGATTTGAAGCAAGATTAAGAACCACCAATGGCTGCTGAAAATCTCTGAGTGTACCAGTCATGTTATTGCTCTCAAGATTCAAGTACTTGAGAGACTTCAAATACAGTAAACTCTCAGGTAGTTCTCCAACAAACGAGCAGAAACTAAAATCAACTCTCTCAAGATTCATTGAGAAATTACCAAACCAATGAGGGACCACACCGCCTAAATCTCTATTCTCACTTAGAACAACTTCTCTAAGCTCCTTAAGACTTACAAATGTGGCGGGTATCGAACCAACGAATCTATTCCGACTAAGATTAAGTGTCCTAAGATTACGCAACGAACCGAAGCAAGAAGGAATGTTTCCAGAGAAGTTGTTGTGAGAAAGGTCCAAGCTTTGAAGAGAAGAGAGCTTACAAAGAGATGGGTGAATCTGACTGGAGAGATTCAGACCGGATAAAGTGAGGGAGAGAACTTTTCCGGTCGGATTCTGACAAGCTAGACCTGTCCAGTTAGAACACGATGAGCCGTACCATGTCGATAAGCTTCGATTTAGGTCGTGAATCGAAACTCTGAATATCAATAAAGAAGCTTTGTCTTGTGGGTCGAGATCGGGAAGCTGAGATTGAGCTAGAGGCAACGAGGGAGAGAAGACGAAGATAAAGAAGAAGAGAGTGAAATCTGCAATCTTTATCATAGCTCAGAGGAGAAAGATGAAGTTTTTAGGTATAGCGGCAGTTGAAGTAAATTAAGAAGGTTTCAGGGGTGAGTTGCAGAAATCGCAGAGACCTCTCTTTGCAATGGAGAGTGAAGCAACGCGACCTGGAAGTGGAAGTGGAAGATAAAGACAGAGAGAACATTCTCTTTCGGTTCCTTTTGTTTTAGCCTTTCAGACCCAAGAAGTGATTAATTAATGCAAAATTCCAAAAATCTACACTTATTTCTAGGAAAAACAAAATACAAAGGGTTTGATTCAGTACGTAATCCGTATTGTTAATTACTAATTTTATAGGTATTTATAAAAAAATCATATATTTTACTAAGAAATTTTAAATTTAGTCTCAAATCTTATGTTATTGAACCTAGAATTTACTTAAAATCATTTCAAAATAATATGATTCTTTTTTTTTGGATAAAGTTACCATTCATTCTTGTAACGTTTACTATAAAAAAAAAAAACAGCATATGATTCCAC
>Ga0041059_1002862_pt1 | contig 12417 bp, 15 predicted proteins | sample AraColnosormetaG_FD_56232 | JGI IMG/M metagenome (GOLD analysis project Ga0041059, IMG submission 56232) | Arabidopsis roots microbial communities from North Carolina, USA - Col MF nosort | ecosystem: Host-associated > Plants > Roots > Unclassified | place: USA: North Carolina | collected... | reverse complement strand
ATAGAACAATAACCCTAAATCCAAAAACATGGCCCGCGTCATTTTTTATTTCCCGGGTACGAGATTATAGCGTTTTGAAATTACCAAACGCTATAAAAGTTGAGCCGGGTTATAAATTATAGCAGAACATGGTTAACTACTATATTATAGTGCTATAAATACTCCATATTCTTGTAGTGAGAGTAAACAAAGGGGAACTCACATACTTGATCGACACCCTCGGCATTTTTCCAACATTTGTAATTGATCATTCTAAATAATGTATAACAATAGGGTCATAGGAAACATTCCTACCCTTATACACTATCTGAAAATTCTGTCAATCTCATTTTTTTTTGTTTTTTTATTGTTAATGAGACTATATGAGTACCAACTATGTGCATGCTCTAAGCTATTATTTTAATTCGCAAGTTACTCCTGCTATGCTAAGAAGACATTATTGATAACATGTTTTACATTTTGTTTTATTATTTGTTAGGGGAAAACAGAGTACAAATGCTTTTGATGCTTCAGTTGTTGCCATCAGTCCAGAGTATCCAGAATTGGAAGTCTATAAAAACAGGTAATCCTTAACTCTATTTTAGGGGTGTTGATAGCAAATAAATCATGGATATTAAGTTGGGGATTCCATGGCTGATTGGTAACTATAGTTTGCCAAACGATGGTCTTGCTCTCACCATTTCCGACACTAATCCAAAGCGTGAATTGTCATTCGAAAGTGATGGTTACTTTGACCAGTATCCCATAAAATGTTTTTCCTGCTTACTTCATTTCAGGTTCAGAAATGCAAGGTCATGTGCACCATATAAACAATATAAGGTGATATGGGGTGGTTTTATGTTGCCTGCAAGAAGTGCAGCAAGAAAGTCGAGATGAACAAGAAAGACGAGACCGCCATTGCTGCTACACAACCAAAGTCTAAATACAGGTGTCCAAAATGCAATCTTAACATCACCCAAGTGGTTCTAAGGTATATCATCTCATTCCTTTTTATTAATTATATTATTATCTATACTGTGTATGGGGATCACCCACACCAGACATTACTTTTGTGTAAAGGTTTAAGTAGCATGTTGGAGTCATGGATCAAACAGGAGATATCAAATGTATCCTATTTGATGGTGCAACATCAGAGATGATTGGTCATTCAGCTTTCGACCTTCTTGATGGGGTTTATCCTGATGATGTGAGTAATAACAAAACAATAATAATATCTATCATTATTCTATATTATCAATAAATTCTTATAGAGTATTGTTTATCATTCAACTGCAAGATCCAGAAAGAATGCCTCCTTCTATCAAGAACTTGGTTGGGAAAACCTTTCAGCTACTTGTGTGTATTGAGAATGACAATTTGTTTGGAAGTAATGATATATATACAAGGTTGGTAAGGTTTGGCCAGGTATTGACATTGTGATGATTGAGGATGCTGATGATTTAGAGAGAGCATCCAATCGTTCTCACCTCATCTTAGACACTAAGGTTGGACTTAGAGTCTCTTTCTTGTCTGTAGTTTGTGTATTCATATATATCTTCTTTATATCTGTGGAGAGATGTTCCAATAGCAAGAAGATATGCTTGAAACCAATAAAATTGGAGAAACTAAATGGCAAAAATGATGAAGAGATCGGAAATAAAGAAGATGAGGAAAAGACAGGGGTGAACAATGAAGCAAATGAGAATACTAATTTCAATTACTAAGAATATGTTGCCCTCTAATTATGTTTATTTCAATAGCTCATTGGAGAGAGTTAGCAGTTGAGGAGAAGATATTCATGTTTTTGTTTTTTAAGTAGTCATTTTTATGTTTTTGTTTCTTTTCTATGGATCTAATAATGGCTACTTAGGGTATATCAGAGTAAATCATTTACTCTGATTAGTAGTCAAGCTTTTTCGTTTCATGTGTGTTTTCCAATTTGATCAATAAAATCTTCTCTTCTAAATATATACGATTTGACTTTCAATCATAAGATATGCAATATGCAAAATCAACTAACCTTTAGGGGCGGACCTACTTAGGGAAAACGGGGGGTCAATTGAACCCTTTAATTAATCAAATACTAATTTTTGCATGATATATTGAAAAGTACCAACAGCTCAATTAGTATTTTCTAAGGTGTTGACGTTCTTAACCCTGGGTTCAAATCTCTAACATGACACTTATTTTCTTTTTTCTCCATTTAGCCTCAAATACATGTATCTCTTTTGTTTCATACACATTTTTTTTTCTTTTAAAAATTACATTAATTAATATACCATTTTTAATTGCTATGAAAATGATTTTCTTTTTGTGGGATTGTATAATATTATAAGAAAGTCAGTTATATCATACTGTTTAAAAAAAAATTGACATTGGTAAAATTTATTTCTGGGTCCGTCACTGCTAACCTTATCCTGTACCTGAAAACACTCCTTATCTTGTCCATATCACATTGTATGTTAACATGCATATTAATAAAAAAAATATTATGTTTTTGGAATTAAACATATATACCAAAAGAAATATGTATACATACTTATAGTCCTTAGTAAAACCTTAGTATTTATGTATTAACAAGGCAGAAGGTTATTATCATTTTTTTGCTTTATGTAAGTTTTTCAATAAGGGTCATAGAAGTATCTGTCCTATATTCATTTCCAATAACTTAGCGGATCTAACCAACATTTGTCCCTAATTTGAACACAAGGCCAATTTCCACATTTATAAAAGGCCATCTATTTAAAAAACCCACTTTTAACATTTACAAAATATTCAAATTTGTATTTTATGTTTCTAAATCTTATTAGCACGGTTTTAACAATCTTACTAATTCCCGAAAATATAGCTGCAATTAATATTTTATTCTTTTAAGGTACCTATATCTCTCACAGAGTTTTGAACTTACACGTTGAGGGAAAAACTGTTTTATCAGGTAATCTTAACTAAATCTTCTAAACAACCATATCTACCATATCATATATTTCGTAGTTCAGTTTATTATGCACTTGGCCTAAGAAACCAGTCAAATACACTAGATATAATTCCTGTTACGCAAATTTTATCAAGATTATTAGAATTTAATTTCGGTATATTCTTAATTCCATTTTTTATTATTGAAACAAGATTATCCCATTATACTAAGCCATCTATTGAAGACTATAAATACACACATCATTTACAACCCTAAACACATCAGCCTACTAAGCATCATAATAGCATAAAACACAAAGTTCACCTTCAACTTGTAAACAAAATGGATGGGGCCATGGCTACGACTTACCTTACTGATGTTAAGCCCTTCAAGAACAGCTAGCGTGTGCAAATCAAAATTCTCAACACCTCGAAACAGCCACATCCTAGTCAGGAGAAACACTCGAAATGGTACTAGCTGATCAAAGGGTACGTTCATGGTATTGCCATATTTAAAAAGTTCATCTTAATTTTATATATACTTCTTGATGATAAATTAGAATATTGTGTTTCAGGGATGCAAGATTCACGCAAGTGTGAAAAAGTATGTAAGGCACATTGCGCTTGATCAGTGGAGAGTTTTTGGGTCAAGTCAGGGGACAATTCTGGGTGACTGATCATCAGTTCAAGATGGCTTTTGTTAACCATACATTTGTCTCAGCATGTGTTTCCATTTCTGATGATGCTTACTTGTCATTACCCAAGTTTCAATCCATCATTGTTGGTGAATTGAATCCATTCTATTTGGTTGGTAAGTATTTTCTTAATAATATAGTCTGCTAAACTAAATATTGATCATGTTATCATTGGATATAAGACAAACATATTCATTGACAACGTGATTGTCAACAACAAATCAACAAAGAAGCTCGAATTGGAGCTGAGGAACGAAATGTATGTAAATAGTTTTGTTTATTTTTTTGGTTTAAATATTACTTCTGTCTAAATACTGTAAAATGGTTTTTAATTAAAGGAATGATCTCATGCCATGTACTTTGTGGGAAAAATTTGTTGATCAAGTAAGTCAAGCACGTGCGAATTCAAGTGGTGAGATTGTTGTTTGCCTAATTAGGTTTGCCAAGATCAGTACTTTCAGAAGTCATAACTAAACAACTATCTTCAATCGATTTACTAATGTTTATGAAGAAAATTTTACCTTTACCATGTTTTACATTTTCATTTCATATGTAACAGGGGAGAACCAGTTTACAAATGCTTTTGATGCTTCAGTTTTTGTCATTAATCCAGAGTATTTAGAGTGGAAAGTTTTTAAAAACAGTTAATCACTATACTATGTGTTTTTCTTATAAAAATGATATCCACATCTAAGTATACTTAAGTTGGTGATTTCATGGTCTTGTGGTAAATACAGTTTGCCAAAGGATGGTCTTGAACTCACAATTGCCGAGACCAAACCAAAGCTAGAATTGTCTGTTCGAAGTGATGATTACTTCGAGCACTATCCTACAAAAACTCAATAGCCTGCTTACTTGATTTCACTAAGGTAGACAGATTAACTATTATTTTGTTTAAAGTTACTTTGGAATTAAGATTCTATCAAATGATTTTCTAATACTTTTGCATGTATTCAGGCTCATATATGCAAGATAATGTGCACTATCTTTAAAATAGATGGTGATATGGGTTGGTTTTATGTTGGATGGAAGAAATGCAACAAGAAAGTTGAGATGAACAAGAATAACGATACCACCATTGCTGTTAAACTAAAAAAAAGCCTACCTTCTCGTGTCCTAAATGCAACCTTAACATAACACAAGTGATTCCAAAGTTTGTGGTCTCATTCCTGTTTAGGACATTTCGTTCTTAATCATACAGTTTACGGTGATTAAGAAACTAAATAACCAAACATTTGGTTAAAGGTTTAAGTTGCATGTTGGAGTCATGGATCATACATGAGATATTAAATGTATTATGTTTGATGGAGCTACCACATAGATTGTTGGTTATTCAGCATATGATCTTCTAGATGGCGTATATGATGATGATGTGAGTAATAACAATACAAAAAAAGATTGTCATTTTAAAATTTTATCATTAAGTTTTTATATTGTGTCATTTATAATTCAAATGCAGGATCTTGAAAAACTGCCTCCTTCTATCAAGAACTTTGTTGGAAAAACATTTCAGCTACTTGTTTGTGTTGAGAATGACAATTTTTCTGGATGTAATGATACCTACAAGGTTGGTAAGGTGTTGACAATGTGAAGATTGAGGATCACAATGATTCAGAAGAGACAATCAATCTTTCTCAGCTCATCTCAGGTAGTGAGGTTGAACTCTATTTCGATTGTGTTTTGTACTACATATTATAACTATTTACTGGAACTTTTAATCCTTTCAAGCAATGTACCTGCTCACTATCAGCAGTGAAGGTAGTGAAATGTCAGTATCTGGCATGACTACTCTATCTTCCAAGAGAGTTGTGGAGGATACATAAGTGGAGAGATGTTCCACAACCAAGAAGACATGCTTGAAACCAATAAAGTTGGAGAAACTTGATGGTAACAACGAGATAGAGCTTGGAAAGTGATAACTAGGTTTTTACGCCTACCTATGGTCTGAAGTGTGGTGTGTTCAGTTCAATTCCCCTTACACACTAACATGTCGATGCAGCTATAGGGGGTGTCAATCCAGTCCACTGTTATTGCTAGCAATTAAGATGCATACAGAAGCAACTATGTCAAGCCAGATTATAATGATGGTGGGTTTCTAGTAACAATCCTAAATCAAGATTCAAACAACTAAAATGAGAATTTATGTTACTGATGATGAAGATTCAGAGGAGAACATAAGATTGGCTGAGGAGTATGTTAGGGAGCAAGAAATAAACGCCATCAATCTCTCTCTAGCCAAGGCAGAACCGAGATGAAGCTTGTGCGATCGCAGATGCATAGCGCAGTCTCCTCGGCTCCAAACATCGATTGGATTCCGGAAGAGTCTCGCAACACACCTTTCACTCGCAAGATCTCCAACACTAAAAATCGAATACTTCAACGGGTCTTTCGACCCAAAGGGTCATTTGAAGTCTTTTATAATCTCTGTGGCCCGAGCTAAGTTCAAGCTTTATGAGAGAGATGCGGGTCTCAGTCATCTGTTTGTCGAGCATCTAAAGGGGCCGGCGTTGGATTGGTTCTCGAGACTTAAAGGGAATTCTGTAGAAAGTTTCCAGGAGCTCTCAACCCTTTTCCTCAAGCAGTATTCAATGTTGATTGATCCGGGCACTTCGGACGCCGACCTTTGGTCACTATCTCAGCAGCCAAATGAGCCACTCAGAGATTTCCTCGCGAAATTCAGATCTACCCTAGCCAAGGTCGAAGGATTTAACGACATTGCGGCTCTCTCCACCTTGAAAAACGCATTATGGTACAAATCTGAATTCCAGAAGAAATTAAATTTATCAAAACAACAGACGATCCGAGACACTCTGCACCGGGCCTCAGACTACGTTTCCCACGAGGAAGAGATGGAGTTGCTATCGAAAAGGCACGAGCCGTCGAAGCAAACATCCCGGGATGACAAATCCCAACCTGGCGTTCCGAGCCCGAAAAAGGGCGCTCAAGGCGGGACCTTCGTACATCACGAGGAACAAAATTTCTCCAGAGCCCATAATTACCAAGCTGATACGCCCCGGGGAAGAGGAGGAGGCCGAGAAAGAGTCTTATACTTGGACCAAAGACCAACCTATAGGAAACGAGCAGGAATATTGCAAACTGCACAAAAGCTACGGTCATCAAACTTCCAGGTGTCGTAGCCTCGGGGCAATATTTGCAGCCAAGTTCCTAGCTGGTGAAATTGGTGGTGGCCTCTCCATCGAGGACTTGGAAGCAGAGAAGGCAAGAGCTGAGCAAGTGAACGTTGTGGCAAACCCCAAACAGGCGCCTGTTGCATCGAAACCTGAAGGGCCAAAGAGAGGTCGGGGCGATCGCGAGGCGGACAACGACGAACTAGAAACTGGTCGGGAAAGAATCTTTATAATAATGGGAGGCTCGACATTTTGTCAAGACACGACAGCCTCTATCCAGGCCTATCAAAGGAAGGCCGATTCGAATTGTAACTAGGTTCGACCATTCAACGGACCAGATGATGAAGTAACTTTTCACGAGAGTGAGACGAACGGTTTGGATCGACCGCACAATGACCCCTTGGTCATAACACTTACTATCGGGGATTTTGACGTCGAGTGAGTTTTAGTTGATATAGGAAGCACGTTGGATATCATTTTTCACGCAACCCTGCAAGAGATGAAGGTTGATATGACGCAAATCATATCGACTCCAAGGCATGTACTCTGTTTTTCCGGCGAGACCACTATGACCCTCGGCATCATCAATTTACCAGTTCGAGCCGGAGGAATTACGAAAATCATCGATTTTTCAGTCACAGACCAGCCAACTGTCTATAACGCAATTATAGGCACTCCATGGCTAAATCAGTTCCTAGCCGTCGCCTCGACTTATCATCTCTGCCTAAAGTTCCTGACAAACAACGGTGTGAAGACCATCTGGGAAATCAGAAGAATGCTAGGATGTGTTTCATGGCAGCGCACAAGCTCAGGAATCCCGTCACTGAGTCGACAGCCGATGCCGAACACAAAAAGGTGAAGCTAGGCCGAGCTGAAGAAAAAGTTATCCTGCAGTTTTAGCAATTAAAGATTGACGAGGCTCGGGAAGCAAAGAAACCTATTTCTGATCTTGTGATCTCCATTTGCCTCGACGATAAGAAGCCCAAACAATGTGTGGAGATTTGTGGAGACTTAGGCGAAGAGCTAATAGCAGAGCTGATTACCTTTCTCAGAGATAACGTCAACACCTTCGCCTGGTCGCCAGAGGATTTACCTGGAGTGAGTGTTGAAATCGTATCACACGAGATCAACGTTGATCCGTCGTTTAAACCGGTAAAGCATAAGAGAAGAAAGTTGGGACGGGAACGTGGCGAAACTGTGAAAGCGAAGTTGAAAAATTGCTGAAAATTGGATCCATCACCGAGGCGAAATACCCCGACTGGCTCGCAAATCTAGTCTTGGTAAAAAAGAAAAACGGCAAATGGAGAGTCTGCGTTGACTTCACCGATTTGAACAAAGCTTGTTCGAAGGATAGTTTCCCATTACCACATATCGATCGCATCGTTGAATCAACCTCGGGGAACAAATTGCTATCGTTCATGGACGCCTTCGCTGGATATAACCAAATAATGATGAACCCTGAGGACCAGGAAAAAATGGCGGTCTATACTAAGCAAGGCCTTTTCTGTTACCAAGTGATGCCATTCAGACTTAAAAACGTCGGGGTGACTTATCAGCGTTTCGTCAACAATATCTTTGCCTTACAAATCGGAAAGACGATGGAAGTATACATTGACGACATGTTGGTAAAGTCTATGAAAGAAGACGAACATACAGCTCACCTGCACGAATGTTTCCAGCAGCTCAACCTCTATAACGTCAAGCTTAATCCGGCCAAGTGCCGCTTCAAGGTAAGGTCTGGTGAGTTCTTGGGATATCTAGTTACACATCGCGACATCGAGGCAAACCCGAAGCAAATCAAAGCACTTTTAGGAATGGCATCACCTCAAAACAAGCGCGGAGTGTAGTGCTTAACTGGAAGGGTCGCAACCCTTAATCGATTCATCTCCCGGTCAACTGACAAATGCCTGGCCTTTTACGACGTGCTTCGGGAAAACAAAAAGTTTGAATGGACGGCTCGGTGCGAGGAAGCTTTTTAAGAACTTAAGAAATATCTAGCGAGCCCAACAATCCTTGCCAAACCTGTGATCAGAGAACTGTTCTACTTGTATGTCGCCGTATTGGACACTTCGATCAGCGGAGTTTTAGTCCGAGAAGACAGAGGCGAACAAAAACCCATTTTTTATGTTTCGCAGACATTTACCGGCGTGGAATCTCGCTATCCGCAAATGGAAAAACTCGCCTTAGCAGTCGTTATGTCGGCTCGGAATTTACGACCGTGGTACTGGGATCTATGCCGCTCAACGCCATCCTACATAGTTTGAGTCAGTGGGGTCGTTTGGCTAAATGGGCGATCGAACTCAGTGAGTATGACATCGAATATCATAACAAGACGTTCGCGAAGTCCCAAATCCTAACTACCCATGAAAGAAGCTCGGGAAAATCCGCTTGACACAACTTGGCTCCTACGTGTCGATGGCTCGTCATCAAATCAAGGTTCGGGTGTGGGCATCCTTCTCACTTCACCCACAAGCAAGGTTCTCGAGCAGTCTTTCAGGCTAAATTTCGAAGCAACCAACAACGTAGCCGAGTACGAAGCGCTCGTGGCCGGGCTAAAATTAGCCCATGGCTAAAATTGCAAAAAAAAGGACTTTTTGTGAATCTCAACTCGTCGCAAATCTGTTCAACAGGGAATACACTGCTCGCGATGAAAGAATGGAAGCTTATCTCGCTCATGTCCAAGATCATGCGAAGTAGTTCGACGAGTTCGAACTAACAAGAATTCTAGGAGGCGAAAACACATCGGCTGATGCTCTAGCTGCTCTGGCCTCAACGTCAGGTCCGAACCTGAGGAGAGTCATTCCAGTTGAATTCATTGAGAAACCTAGCATCGTGCTCGAAAAAGACGAACAGGCCTTCCCCGTACATAATGCCGCGAATTATGAGGGCATTTTGGAACCAAATGACAGCTAAGACTTAGGTTGCGACTCCGAGTGGATAGGACCCATTAGAAGTTACATATCCGAGGGGAAAGTGCCCTGCGATAAATGGGAAGCTCGAAAACTAAAAACTCAGGCTGCACGCTTCGTCCTAATCGAGGAAAAGTTATTCAAGTGGCGTCTGTCCAGACCACTAATGACCTGCGTAGAAAAAGAAGCGGCTCGTAAGATCATGGAAGAAAACCACGGAGGCTCATGCGAAAATCATTCTGGAGGAAGAGCCCTGACCATCAAGATAAAACGCCACAGTTAATTCTGGCCGACAATGATCAAGGACTGCGAAAAGTACTCTAGACGATGCGAAAGATGTTATAGGCATGCACCCACAATCCATCAACCAGTCGTGCTCCTTTCATTGATCGCGTCGCCATATCCATTCATGGGTCGGTTGATGGACATCATCGGCCCCATGGATGCCTCGAAACAGAACAAATTAGTCCTCGTCTTAACCGATTACTTCTCTAAATGGGTAGAGGCCGAATCATACGCCAGCATCAAGGACGCTCAGGTCAAGTCGTATGGAAGATTATTTTATGTCGCCACGGGATCCCTTACGAAATTGTCACGGACAACGGCTCACAGTTTATATCGGCTCGTTGATATAACCCTATTTTTACTGCTTTTAGCTATGATTTAGGTATAGGTTTTAGAGTCCTTTTGTTATTTCTAGATTCTTTTCTAGTTGTTTTCAGGTCTTTATATGTTTGGGATGCATTTAGAGATTCTGGAGCATTCTGGAGCAAAACAAACAACTTAAGTTGCAAATGCAGTTCGCAGACAAAAATCTGCGTAGGTGTCGAACGACACCACCCCTGGTGTCGAGCAACACCAATACCTGACGGCAATTCGAAGACGCAACTTATTGATGTTTTGAAGATTTCCAAATTTGGCTCAGAACTTTCTCTTATTTCTAAAGAAGATCCATCACGGTTTTAGGTCATATATATAATTTTAAAGGTCATTGTTTAGACTTAAGCTTGGAGAGGTTATTCTCCTCATCTCTTTTGTACTTTGGGAGCAAAACCCTTTGGAGACTCCCTTTGGAGAAGATCTTCTTTACTCTTTCTCTTGCTATTATTAATTTCCTATTCAGACTATGATTTGTGTTTCTTTGATCATGTCTGAGTAATCCACTTGTAGGGGCAGGGTTTCTCATTAGGGATTCATATGGTTTAGTAGATCACCCCTCTACTAGGTTATCTGTAGAATTCTTCATCTTTAATTGTTCTTAATGCTAGATCTAGATTGATCCCCTAGAACTTGTATCCAGACAATAGATATGCCCACCATAGGTATCTATAGTTGGATCTATTATTTGATGAGGCTGGTTTATAGGTGTGTAATAAGAATCGGCCTATCTACTAAGGTGAACAATTGAACTCGTTTAGAATGCATGTTTAGGTTATAGATCTCTCGGCTTCTCCGGTTATTTTAGCTGTAGGCATAGGGAGTTTCGCGGAACATCACCAGTTATTCCATAATTAGAGTTTGAGTTTAAGAATAATTCGATAACAACCTAGCGATTATTTGATCTACCAACCAATAGTTTCCTGAGAATACCCTAAGTCTGACGTTTTTACTTTCTTGTTTTACAACCTCACAATCTGCTATTCTTTCCTTTTGTTTCTTTTTATTTTCATTACTATCTTACTTAGCTTAATTCAAAACCTTGGTCTATTGTGTGATCCGAGAGCTTAACCACTTGGGTGTCGATCGACACCAGTACCAACTTGAGGAAGCGTTGACGTTTGACAGAGAAAAATTGATCGAGATTGACAGAGCAGGATAAATACCAGACAGTAGTGTCGACCGACACTCACCTAGTGTCAATCGACACTGGACGCAAAGTGCATCAATCAGCCTTGACTTTCCACCTGTTGCCGAACTAGTCTACACACCTGAAATTCTCTGTCCATTGCCTCAACAGTATATGCAAGGGATTTAGGAGGAGCACTGCAAGGCTCCACAGAATCAGGGAGACAAAAGGAAGACAATTATCGTCTTAGAACAGATTTCAGAGCTGACTTGTCGACAAGGTAAGGGAAGACAAGTTGTAGGACGGGTGTCGATCGACACCACCAAGAGTGTCGATTGACACCCATCACTGGTTGAAGCAGAATCCTCTCCGATAGCTATTTTTCCAGCTGGGATCAATGCTTTAAGTCCAAGTTCTACTGTCACGTCACCCATTGCACCTCTCATACTTCATCTACCTCCTAAACGGCTATGGTACTCATCTCCTCCTCCTAAACCTCTTGATTTCATCAAAAATACTGTTTTACGGTTAAGCAAGCTACGAGTTTCTCGTCGAGCGCTTGTTCTTTCTTTTGATGATTGTGCAGGAAAAATGAGTATTCCACCCATACCTGAGTCCCACCTTGCTGATGCTCCTCTCTTCCTAGATAAACCTCACGCGCTAACTGCTTAAACGCCAGCATGGATGATGAGAGGTCTTTCTCCGCGATATTTATTACCACCATCTGATCCACTTGATCCCCATACTCCATCAAAGTCAAGCTATTGACTATAAACAAGCGCTTAGTGGGAGGCAACCCACTAGTATGGTTTATTTTTCTTTTTCTTTTTCTTTTATTTTACGTTTTTCTTTTTCTTTTTTTCGCTTACTCGGATTTGAATGCCACTAGGGACAGTGTCATTTAAGTCTGGGGGAGTCGCTTACTAACTACATTTTTCTTTGTTTACTCTCTAAAAAGAATAAGTCTGGGGAGAGAAAGAACACCAAAGCAAAAAAAAAAAAAAAAA
>Ga0041059_1002861_pt1 | contig 12417 bp, 9 predicted proteins | sample AraColnosormetaG_FD_56232 | JGI IMG/M metagenome (GOLD analysis project Ga0041059, IMG submission 56232) | Arabidopsis roots microbial communities from North Carolina, USA - Col MF nosort | ecosystem: Host-associated > Plants > Roots > Unclassified | place: USA: North Carolina | collected 2013-09-02 | reverse complement strand
GAATATACCTGATGTTCTTCTACAAGTCTCAAGACGCTTTCGTCAGCCTTTTTCTGCTCACGTGAGGCTAACTGTAGGGATTTGTTCATAGCATCACTCTGCCAAAGCAAAAAAAAAAACATAAAATGATCATTGGTTCCTCGGAAAAGAGAAATGCATACATATGAACAGACTGATTGTTTCCTATGTATCATACTGAAAACGATATTACCTTTCTCTTGTCTTCATCAAGCTTTTGCCTATCCAGTTCAGTTAGTGCTTCATGTTTTTCCAATTGTTTGGCCCGAGACTCCAAGTCCCGCATCTTACGATCCAGTTCATTGCTTAGCTTCTCTTTATCATATAGGATTTTCTGGATATGGCGAAGTGACATCTGCTGCATCTTCTTTGTTTCTGAGGAGATAAAGTATAAAAAATAGTCAGATACCCTAAATGCTATATGAGTCGGAAACATATCAGTGTGTCAGTAAATACCGTCAGCAAAAGCTTGGTGCAAGTTTTTTTTCTCATCTAGGACCCTTTGCAGTGACATTGCCGTCCTGTTGTAACTGTATTGGACCTTGTTCAGATCTTCGTTTGTCATAGCAATCATATCTGAAAGTTCTTCCAGAACAGTGTTTCTATCCTGCACATTTTTTTGCGAAATATCTGAAACTGTTCTTAGCTGTCCCTCCTTGGAGAGGTACTCACCTATTGGACCTTGAGATTCAAAGTCGTCTGCACGTGCACACCAACCATAGGCCTTTGACTCTGAATCTCCGCTCCTCTCAGTCCACTCCTTTTTGCTGGACCCTTGGGTCTCAAATTCTTTTTCAAGCTCTGTGGCACCAGCAAAGCCACTCCAGTCTCCGTTAAACTTAGCAATAACCCCAACAATCGAATCTTGTTCGACCCAAAAGGCATTCACCTCAATAGGCTTGAATTTGGAAAGGGTCTGCAGCCAATATGCTGAATCAAGTAGAAGTTCCTTGTCATCCGCTTCTTTCAAAGGGTTAACAACAATCCCCATCCATGGCCAGACATAGACGTTATGAGGGTTTGGTTCAGTCTCGTCTAACTGAGGAGGAACAACTGGAGGGCGTGGAACAGGTTCTGCATAACCAGCAAGCTCATTCTCTAAAAACATAGCTAAAGCAAGATGATTAGCCTTCTGTAAAGCACTTCTGGTGGCAGAACCTTTGGAAACCCCAGTAGCATGTGCATACAACTCCTTGTACTTGTAATCTTGCTTCTTCTTGCCTGCACAAAACGGGCATCTGAGCTGTCCATTCACCTTCACCTTGTAAGTCCCGTCGCGTAAAAGGCGGTAGGGTGTTTCAGAATAGTCCTCAATCTCTGACTCGCTGATCTCAGCCTCTTCATCAGAAATGCTCATCCTACCTGCTTTACCTGGAGAAAAGAATGATAACAAATGAAAAATAGCAACCAAGAGGATGATGCATTCACCAAACAAGCTAAATAGAATCTCTAAGAAATCGAAAAACTTTTTAGAGTTAAAATGAGTCTGTCACATCAGATAGTTCATGCAGCAAAGTTTAAAGCCCAAAAGAGACTCAATTTCTAGCAAACTGAGTCGATAGTATGGAAATCTTCAGAGCAAGAGAAACCCTAGGGAAGAACTTAAGGAAAAAATAAACTAGAGAAAGCAAAAGAGACGAAATTGATACAGCATTTACAAAACTCAGCTAAGAGATTCACGCATGTCGCATGCATGATAAGGAACATAGAGAAATCCAAAATATTTTCTTAAAGAAGAAGTGAGTAAAGGCATTGAAGCACGAAATGCCCAGAGAATAGAGAAAATCATTACTAGGGATTTCAATGAGAAAACAGAGAATAGAAGAAATCTGGAGCTTACGTTAGAGAGGGAAGGAAAGGGAAGACGGCGATGACCCAACGCTTGATGAAGAGTGGAGTATAGAGAGACAGTGAGGAGGATCCGAAGAAAATTTCTATGCCAATAAAACAAGAGTTAGGGAATAAAAAAAGCAATAAAGATGAAGAGGACTTGGAAATTGGAATTAATTTAAGAACAAAAAAAAAATGAATTAGGATTCAGAAAAAATAAATGCGCCAATAGAAGGAGAGTTAGGAAAAAGCAATATTAAAGATAACGACTAAAAACACATTGATGAAAGAAAAAGAAAAAGAAAAAAAATCATGTTTGACTCATGTTTGACCAAAATTCATTTTGGTCTTGGTCTTGGACATCATAATCTTTTCAATTTTGTTGGTTTTCAAATTTTGATGTGATGTTTCAAGCAGGCCAAATGTTTCTCTCCTTGATCTTCACAATGAATGAGCAAATGGCGAAAACGAATATTTGATATTGAGCCTAAACACTGAACTAATTCAAAATTTCAGATTTCATGAATCATATACTTTAGCAGCAATAATCTGAGTACAGTTTTATTCAAAACTGATTTACTTGAATCAACAATACTCTCATAAACTGTTTGTTGCATGTTTTCATTTCAACAAGTAAAATCAAAGGAGACTGATTACCAAAATTTTGTGATGATCAAACTTTTGATAAAAATTGCGAGATTATCCGTGGATACAACACTGACAAGCTTCAACGGAATATTTTCTACTGTGAATCGAATCGGCAGCAATAAGAAAGAAGATTCAAATCGGAAGGATGGGTCGGGTACGTGATCTTCGAGATTTCCAGAGGAGGAGAACCAAAGCAGCTATCACAACTCCAATGGCGTCCGCGACGGCGTCTCTAACGGAAGCACCTGCGGAAGGGAAGATACCAATTTGATCGGCAGCTTCTTTAGCCGCACCGGCGGCGAGTGAGAAAGCAGATCCGATCCAGATGGAGTGACGGCGTAGAAAGGAGTAGCGGGAGAAAGAGGCGAGAGTAGAGAAGATAAGAGAGATTGAGAAGCAGAATATTACATGGTATAGTTTGTCTCGAGCTAGCCAAGGATCTTCTCCATCGCCGCCATGAAATTGCGTCTCCATCTAGTGTTCTTACTGGAAGGCTAAAAACGGTTTTCCGCGTTACAAAGATTAGGAAACCTTTTAAAGTAATAAACTCAGAGAGATTAGAGTAAAGAGAGAATGATAACGCACTTGGAATTTTTTGAACTTATTAGACAAAAACAAAATACAAGTGAAAACTGAAAAAGGAAATAGTCTTTCAAAACTTTGAAAACAAGTTAATCGGGAACAAAAGCAGTGCACAAACAGAAACCAAATCAAGAAGTGAAAGGATATAGTCAAACAGAGAGTGTCAAATCAAGCAAGAATGAGGGAGATAGAAAAGCAGTACATCTGCGATCTGCGATAGCTTCATTCTCCAAAACTAGTACATAAGCCAGAAACCATCAGCTAGCACCGGAGCACCGTCCTCCCATTATTCATTGGCATGTCGCGGAAACTCAGTGGCAGCTTCCGGTAGCTTAAGGCAGCTTCGTACATCAAATTGTCTCAGGTTTGGAAGAGCCGGGGGATTCCAGCAGATTCTCTTTAACTCATCCAAACCCCTTACTTCAAGGAATTCCAGCTTCCCAAACGGAACAACGATATTTGGATGCACATTGGTAATACTCATTCCTTTCTCCTTGTTTATTATCTCTTCTATGGTTAATGACAGCGTCACAGATAGACGCCTGAGGTTTTGAGCAAACAACAGCCATGTTAAATCCCTTGGACCTTCCAAATTGAATATTTCAACAACAGAGAGGTGCTTAAAGCCAGGAGAACTTGTACATTTAAGCTCCCCTCTTCCTTTTCTTTCCCAATCTATCTTTATCTCTGAGATTTTGGAGCCCACGATTTCAAGGTGTTGAAGACCACCCAGAGCTACCGTGTTCAATATTATAACCGGTGCTGACATATTTCTGAGACATAAAGCTTGAATACTACTCACCAATCGGTCCACTCCTTGTATACTTTCCAAAATCAAGGCGTCCTTTATAGTTGCTGTTAAAACCTTCAAGTGCTCCAAGAGTAGTAACTCTTCCATTAAACTGCCATCAATACAAACACGAGAAGAAAACAATTTCAACACTTGCAGGTTTGGTAGGCTTGTAGCTATCCCAACAATACTTTCAAGTTCATCAGTAAACTCCAGATTCAAATGGATTAATTTCTTCAACTCCTTAAAACTAACTGGCAACCATTTTATCCCTGTTGTTGATAAGTTGATATATTGCAAGGAACCTAACTTAGAAATTGCTTCCGGCAAGCTAGAGAGACTCGAGTTCCTCGAAAGATCCAAGACCACGAGTGCTGGCATAAACCTAAAAAAGTCACATGATATATGCACCAACTTGTTATTCTGGAGTAATAGAGTTGAGAGGTTGGGAGAGTTGGAACTAGAAGATATATTTGCAATCTGATTGCACATCAAAGACATCCTTCTCAAACTTTCCCAATTGATGTCCTTTGGTATATGGCATAACTGCACACCGGGTTTCACACAAAGTGTTTCTTTCTGTTTTCCAAAGTTCGACGCTATCCAAAGAGCCATCTCGCGTATGACATCATGCATTTTCACTTTTGTTGTTAGTTCACCATCCATCAATAGATGTGCACGAACTAACGAGCCAATTATGTCATGACCTTTGTTGTTAGCTCCATCTTCATCTTCATTCCCATCTATAAATCCTTCACACATCCAATATTCTATCAACTCTTCCTTTCTTACTTCATAATCTTCCGGAAACAGGGAACAATAAAGGAAGCACAATTTGACTTTTTCATCTTTTAAATCATCATAACTGAACTTCAAAACAGGAAGAATTTTTTCTTCCATACTTGGGAACTCGTGGCTAGACGAGTTCAGAACATGAATCACATGCTGCCATTCCTGAACAGTCTCTCTAGATGCCATAGCTTTGCCAATGACACTGAGTGCAAGTGGCAAGCCACAACATTTTTCTGCTACTTTTCTTGCAAGTGTGGGAATATCCTCATGGCTCTGTAATGGGATTGGTCCAACTTTCTTTTGGAACAGTTCCCAGGCTTCATCCGGTGGCAAACAATCAACTTTCATCTCACCATCAACTTCCATATCTCTGCAAACATCTTTAGAACGAGTGGTGAAAACTATTTTGGATCCATTTTCTCGCGTTAGAGGTGGAACTCCAATCTTTTCTAAATCTACTTCGCTCCATAGATCATCCAATAACAGCACAAATTTCTTTACGTTGAGGATGTTGCATATGTAAGAGGCTTTCTCCTTTTCTGTAACTTGTTTCCATCCCCTGTGAAGACCTAGTCTTCCTAAAATCTGTTCTTGAATGCCTTCATTTTGCAAATCTTTAGAAACCACAACCCATATAACAAGATCAAATCCATTCATCCCTTCAAGGAATTTGTTGTTAATAGAAGCTAAGAGCGTGGTTTTACCTACTCCCCCCATACCATAAAGACCCAAAGTTCTTCGTTCATCTTTCATGAGGCTGTTCCATGCCCTTCCGACCATTGCATCCAACCCAACTGTGGTTTGGATATGCTTCTTCTCCACCTTAGGCGCAGGAATTTTCTCTGCCACCACTTCAAAAACTCCTTTAGCTAGAAGTCCTTCCACGTGTTTCAACTTTTTCAGTACATTTATTCCGTAATTGCGGCCAGATATGAAATTCTTAGAACAATATCCACAGAGACATAACCTTTCAGTTTGAATTGATTTAGCTTTCAGCAGATCATTGACTTGAGAACAAACATCTTTAACCCTTGAAAGCCAACCTTGAACTTGAGCAAGCCGTTGCAAACCTTTGTCTTCTTCTATGACAACTCTTCTTAACAGATCATCTCTTCTCTCCTCGAGCTCTTGCATAGTATTCTGCAGAGCCTCGAGATTAGCCTCCATCTTGAGAATGTAATTCCGATCACCAAATAAGCAGCCACAAGCATGATTCAACGTTTGATCACAAGATATTTCTAGTGCTACACAGTTTCCCATCTTACTCAAACTTTCAAATATCAAGACGATGCAGGAAACAACACAAGATAAGGAGCACTGAATGGAGAAGAGGAAAAAGAGTACAATCGTGCCCTCCTGATATTGATTAGAAAATTTAAAAGTCAGACTGCAAGTTCTAATATCTTATTGAAAGTGGCAGCTTCAACGAAAAGTCAAGATGCGTGTTCAGATATCCACAAAATGACATTGACCATCAAACATTAAGAAACTATAAGATAAAGTTTTCTATCCACAAAATGATATTGACCATAAAAAAATATGAAGAGCACAACTATCTTTCAACTTTCAACTAATGTAACACTCTGCTACTGTAATTGTTGCCGTAATTACTCAATTCAAGCTCATCCCTTTCTTCCTCTTCTTCAGTATCATCTCCGATATGTTCGTCAATTGTCCCTCCGCCATAAAAAATCTCCTACTTTCACCAAAAAAAATAGACCTTATTTCTCTTTGGAAAAAGTTCGTAATTCATTAAAGAGCAAACACGAAGAACTAAAGCCATTAACAACTCGAAAAATTGCATAATTTTCCCGAGCACCAACAAGTGAAAACACGATGAAATAGTAATCCACAGATTGAGTTGAGATTGATCAAAAGCAATTCGAGGAATTTCTGAAGAAGCAAACAGAAGGAAACCGAACGAGATCGAAGCAGTGAAGCAAAAGCGTAGTCAAAGCGAAAGAGAATTAGTTACCGGCGGAAGAACAAATTTGAAAGCGACGACGGGCGGCAATCGCTTGAATTGATTGTGAGGGAGTGAGACTTGAGAGTGGAAGTATATCCGAATGGAGCAGTTTGATGAGAGAACCCGGTAAGCTTCTAGGACTCGAGCCATCGAGCCGGGTCTATTTTTACTGGAGAACGATGTCGTTTATGTTAAGGTTTACTATTATCCACGTATCGCTTGCAAGTTTGACTAAATGTGTAGGTCAACTTATATATAAACTTACTGTAGGGTGGAAAACACTGGATTATACCCGCCGAATCTCAGGTCATCGAATTAATTAATTTGTGATTACGCAAAACTGAAAAGCAATTTTCCGTTGAAGGGGTACGCAGAAATTCTGTCTGCGTCTCCGAACCAACTCTATCCTTCTCTCAATCCGATCCGTTCCGTTCACTACTTGTCTCAATTTCGAACCAATTGGATCGCATCTTTTAGGGGCTCAAACCTTTGGTGACGAGGACGAGGAAGAAGATTGTCGCATCTGATTTATATCGGAAAAAGGTCTCTTGCCGGAAAGGACACGATCCGCTTTCATAAAGGAGAGATTTTGACAGATTCAGTAGACGCCATGGATGTGCCTAGCTCTTGGGATGCTTTACGGAAACAGGTATTTTTCTTTTTATAAAATTATTGTGTCGTTTGATTCGAAGCTACTAGGTAATTGTGTTGGGGAAGCTGGTAGTGTCTGAAAATCTGTCTTGAATTTCGAATATTTGAGGTCTGAATTGATATCAATCTTCTGGGTTCGATTCGAATTGGGGAATTTATTGGTTTTGTTGGCTAATTCTCAATGATTTATCTTTTTACTGGATCCAATTGATATTTGAATAAGCTTTGTGTTGTATTGAATCCCACAGGCTAGAAAGATTGAAGCTCAGCTTGACGAGCAGATGCATTCATATCGTAGACTTGTTTCCACAAAGGCTTTATCAAAATCAGATGGTAATGAGAGTGATCTTGAAGCTGGGATTGACTTACTTCTTAGGCAACTGCAACAAGTTAATGCTCAGATGCAAGCATGGGTATCTTCTGGTGGGTCAGAAATGGTCTCCCATACTTTAACTCGACATCAAGAGATCCTTCAAGATCTGACACAGGTACTGTTCCTTTCCTGACTCATACCATTTGAATATTTGCCTTATTCTATAGCTTGTGTTGATTATATACTGATTAGTAATGAAATGAGTGTTATCTTTTTAACCATCTGTTCACACTCTGCTCTTGGACTAGTTTATGACTCAACCTTCGTTGTAAATCAGTCTTGTTCCTGTATGTATGACTCATTCAAAATGCAGGAGTTTTATCGACACCGCTCCAGTCTTAGAGCAAAACAAGAGCATGCTTCACTTCTTGAGGACTTTAGAGAATTTGATCGGACTAGATTAGATTTAGAAGATGGATATGGGTCTGAACAAGCCCTGATCAAGGAACATATGGGAATCAACCGCAATACAGCTCAGGTATATAAACTCTCCTTTGCGATTAACCTTTGTTAGACTCTACAGCTGTAGCGTACAATAGGCCTGGCTTTCTCAAGTTAATCGAACACGTCATGACTTATGTGAGCTGACTATTATATAAACGGTGCAGATGGACGGTGTCATTTCACAAGCTCAGGCAACACTCGGTACGCTTGTGTTTCAACGTTCAACTTTTGGAGGCATCAACTCAAAGCTTAGCAATGTCGCCAGCCGTCTACCTACGGTACGAAGAGCTTTCCTAGTCTTATTTACACACTCTTTTGCTCGTTGCTTTCTTTATGTTCGGTTATGGCCTGTGTTTATCCTATATCTCACCCTGCAATTGGATGGTTAAAACCACTGCAGGTGAACACTATTCTGGCAGCGATAAAGAGGAAAAAGTCGATGGATACAATCATTCTTTCACTCGTTGCGGCTGTATGCACATTTCTCATATTCATTTACTGGATAACCAAGTAGAATTTGCCCATTTCTTTCGTTTCATCTTTATGTTGGGCCACGTCTGGTTTTCCCATGATGTCAATTTGTTCTGCAATTATCGGTGTTCTAGTAAAGAATCTAAAGATCAAAAACATAAATATTGTGTACAGAAAATTTCATCCCTGTCTTTGCAGTCTAGACGAGCTTGTTAAATGTTGAGTTATTTTGGAGATGCCACACATACAGTACAACCATCTGTTTCTCTCATCTTGTAACTTTTTATTTGTGGGAGTATGTTGCTGCATTGAAAAGGGTACATGGCGCCTACATGCAATACGGCTTTAATATAATCATTATCATATATATGCTCGCAACTAATCCATATTAGATTTAAATGTCACATTACCTCTGGAAACTAAGAACCATGCCAATAAAAGTCCATCTAAGCCATATAATCATATATCCAAGGGAACATTCATTGGCTGCTTAAGAATGTGGTCGGCAGAAGATTTTATTTTTGCTCAACATAAGATTTAACAGTCTCCATCCATCTAATATACTCAGCTTTATCTTTGTTCTTCATGTACTGATGCAAGAACTCAGCAAGATCATCACTTATACCTCTTTCCTCCAAAAATCGATAAACCGAGTCTTGAAGTTCATCTTCCATTTCCCTGTAAAATTGAACAAAAGACAGTTTAGTTCCATCGTATCAGAAACAAAAAGAAAATGTTTATGTTTAAAAAAGAAGTGATCAAATCACAGTACTGGAATTCAGGTCCAATATAGGCATTTGGTGAGTTCTGGCTGCTTTTACGAACAAAGAACTTGGTGATCTGTATGGTATCAGGCCAAGCAGAACACATGATCTCTAAGGTCTCACCATCACCCTTAGAGATGTTGACAATGAAAGTAATATGAAGCTGAACATCTTCAGGGTCGCTGGTAGTAGATTTTGATGATGGAACTGATCCATCAAACATGGTTGCTTCAATCTTAATATCTTCCTTCTCCCCAAATTTTCTTCTCAAGCTAATCCACTGCTCCCCCGGACGCTCATCCACCGTGAATGGACCAAAACTCTCTTCAGGCTGAAATTTTGTGTACAAACAATTGCTCAGCTCAGCTCAGGCAGTGAATCAACCAATCAGACAAACTAAAGTTTCTTTCTTCCATTATGAATTCAACATTGATGATTCTCAAAACAAAAACTCAATTTAGTGAGGAACAAACATAATTCCGGATCATCAATTTGCGTATGAGATGATTCAATCCTAGATTCCAGTTTCGAAAGATGTCGACTTTTTGTAGTATCAGATTACCAAATGCTTAACAATTACAAATTGAAAGTTTCAGAATACCTGAAGAATAGGCGAGTGATCAAGCTCGGACTGAATCTCCAAACGAATTAATCTGAGAATGTTACCCTCGAAAGCTGTTCTCCGCATTTCTGAAACGTAACTCCCCGAGCTGAGAAACTTGCGGCTGCTTAAGAAAATATAGCTTTGATTTGACTGAACACATATTCTAGGGTTTCTGTACGCAATCGAAGTCGATGAACTAAATATGAAACTTCTTCTCAGACATCTGAGGAGGCGAGCCATTGACAGAGAGACGAAGAACACGGGAGCAGTCGCAAAGATGAGCCTTTTCTTAGGGTTTAAGAGATGGAGAATTCGTTTTTGAGGTTTTAGGATTGTTTAGTAATGGTGTAAGCTGATCTACACCGTCCATTTCAGAATGAATCTGATGGTTATAAATTTGGTAACAACGTGTTTACAAGCTAATTCGAAATCATTGGTTACTACTAACAGAACTTGATGTAATAAATCAAACATTATGTGTTCCCTCTATTGAAGTTAATCACATGTAACAAGAATCATATAATGTGTCTTTTTTTAATGTTTGAAAGATGAAAACTGAAGTAAAAATGTGCTGAATCTGTTTGATGAGAGAGCCCACTGATCATCCTGCAGAGATTTGAAGCTTCGACTTGAGGGGACTCAGAAATGATTTCAGGCTTGTTTTTCTTGAATCCACTCAACAAAATTGTCAAGAATCAATGGCCATGCAAGCTCTGGATTATAGTCCCCCATGTCCGGGAAACTTATCTGTAAATATTACAAACAATCAGAGTTAGTTGATGAAACTGCCAAGCTGGGGAACTATAAGAATTAGGAAACATACCTCGTTACAGAACCGGTAAAGTCCCATCCATTGGTCCATGTTTATCACTTTGTAGTCGTTTTGGATCTGTGCCAAACAAATATAACCAATGTGAGATGACAACATTGCGTGAAAACATTCTGGAAATTATACAATGTGAGACTTTTGAGTGATCCAAACCTTTAAATACTCAACAAAGTAGTCAACTTGGGCTCGAAATGTAGATCCCATGACGATCTCTAGGAGTTGACATATAGTCTCTATGTCTATGCTCTTCTGTTTTTCCTCTGCATTGAACAATAAAACATAGGTCACATACACATGAAAGGTAGAAAAGAGAAACAACAGCAATATATATATCCTCATGCAGAAGCAGAAATTTTAATATTACCTGTTAAACAATAACAGAAGGCATAAGCATAGAAATCTGCAAAATTTGATGGCCTCCTGACCTTCAAGAGACAGAAATAAGAATGATTCAGTCTAAACTGATACTCAGAAGATGTCAATCAAAATGAAAATATAAAGGATAAGAGTTTGAACCTCTTTCTCAAGCTCCGGAAGGGCTTTCTTCAACTTATTGATCGTATCAGCTCTTAAAGCCTTGAGGCCTCTTCTCCACTCCTCCTACAGATGGACAGTGAGTTAAGATCAAAAACACAAATCACAAACTTAATTCAAGTATCAAAAAAAAAAGGATCACTAGCTCTTATGGCTGCTTCAAATTTTTCCTTACATGTGTAAAGTAACCTTGTTTCTCAGCTTTCATCTTCCTGCGATAGCGACAATTTAAAAGTTAAAAGGATATGTAACTCTGGTAAAGAAGGAAGAAAAACATTAATAAAAGTGTTGATGGATAATTACCAAGCAAGCATCAAGATTCTGATATCAGTATGTGACACTTCCAAATTGGAGCATAGTTCCTCTATTCCTTCAGGACTGTTGAAGTAGTAGTAGTTATACCAAAGTATTAGTACCAAAAGTAACTCATAGAATCGTAACTTATGACATGAAAACAATGATATTGATTTTGCATGAAAAGAAAAATTGATTCATCGTGCATCAACAGATACTTACTCAATCAGGCTGGAAGATTTATTGGCATACTGATTAAATAAGTGATCAATTCGATCCATCTCTTTATTCGAGGCCTTGCTCGAAGCTGAACCAAAACAAAAAACAAAAGTCAAAACATAGTAGAAACGTTGATACAATGCTACGGCGATAGTGATCACAAAGAATATTGCAGAAGAAGTCAATTCTACTGATTTTGAAAGCTTTCTCATAAAAATTGATGAATATACAATAATTCGTTCATCAACCCCAAAACCCATCAAAGGGTACTGAGATTTCAATCCAATCGCAGAAAATTTTACAGAATCCGAAGCAAGAACAAAGAGTTCAACTATTGAGCAGATAATTACATAAACCCTAGACGGAATTGATTGAATTGGGAAAAAAACCTGAGCGAAAGAGATCCGTGGTGACTGATTCAGTTGATTGACCTGATTTCTTCTTTGATGAAGAGCGACGCATCTATACGGAATTTGATTAGAATCGCAGAGAAGAATTAGAGAAAACGAGTTTTTGGAAAAGAAAGACAAATCTTATTATATAAGCAACAGAGAAGAAAAAAAAAAAGAGAGAGTAAAATTAACAGAAACTCAGAAAAGGAAAGAGAA
>Ga0041059_1002860_pt1 | contig 12421 bp, 8 predicted proteins | sample AraColnosormetaG_FD_56232 | JGI IMG/M metagenome (GOLD analysis project Ga0041059, IMG submission 56232) | Arabidopsis roots microbial communities from North Carolina, USA - Col MF nosort | ecosystem: Host-associated > Plants > Roots > Unclassified | place: USA: North Carolina | collected 2013-09-02 | reverse complement strand
TTTTTTTTTTTTTTTTTTGTGAATTGTTAAGACTGTGCCTAAACGAAAGATGAAGAGGAGCAACACTGAATCTGGAGGGAAAATCTACAGTTATTTCGATTCTTCACTTCACAAAAACGTCTGTGTTCTTGAACTGTGGCTACAATGAGACTCCACTGTACTTACGACTACGCAAGGATGTCACATTAACACTCCAAACATCTCTTCTTCTACTAGTATTTTCAAAAGGTCAGACTACTTAATCGAGATATGTACCTCTAAGCTGCTCACTGGGACTGTACCTCAAACCTGAAGAAGCTCTACATAGCTGCAAGGCGGTCTTTCTCCAGAAAATCCATAAGGCCTCGAGGAGGGTATTCAAAGAAAACTAATTCTTGAGGCTGTTCTTCTGATCTCTTTGCTAACCATTCTGCACATGAGTTCTGTTCTTTGGAGATATGGTAAATGTCACACTCCCACTCCTTCAATATCATGTCCTTGCACGCTCCTAGAAGCGTTTTACTTTTACAAAACAGGGACGATTTTGTTGTTAGAGCATTGATGATCTCAAAGCTTGTTGTCTCCAAGTGGATTCTTCGGAAACCGCTGTCCCAGAGATATTTGAGGCCTTGGTATATAGCCAAAAGCCCAGCTACGACTTCAGGGATGCTCTTATGGCACCTGATGTACCCAAACACCCACTTCCCTGATTGGTCACGCACTATTCCAGCCGATCTGGTTAGATCAGACAGAGGGTTTGATGTTCCTTGTATATTAAGTTTCACCAAGGGTGGTGTCCATATCTTCTCGAAACCAGGAGGTACACTTGCTTCTCCCTTCACCTTCTCCGGTGATCTTGAGGGAGTTTTTTGTGATTCTGTAATAAGCTTCAGAGCCACACGCGGGGTCAGGCATTCATTGTCTAAGTCCATGTCAACAACACCCCCATCATCAAAATCATTATCAATTTGAGAAGCAGTTTCTGGAACAAGTCCTAGTGAGTTCTTGGTCTGGAGAAAAAAACCCCAAAGGAAGTTTTCTGTTTTCTTCTGCGTATTGATGAGAACTGCTGAACACAAAACGGATGTTATCCATCGAAAATCTATGCACAAACTAAAAGCTCTGCAGAAATTCAGAATGCATACATACATTGGGAGGTCTTGTCCAATAGTTTTGAGGAGAATATTAACAATTCAGTGCCGTTTATATTAGCTTTGGCCATGACTTTGCGAGTTACCATTGCCTTGAACAGAGTAGCATGTTCCCCTGTAAACCTAAAAGAATGAGTGTACATGCCCTGAGATGATAAGTTTTCTGATAACAGAGATACAACAAGAATAAGAAGCTTGTCCTTCATAGAAAGGGGTTTTGAGTACCTTTCTGTTTTCTTCTCATCTGGGAAAAGGTACATTTCGACATTCAATAGAGTTGGGCTTCTGCCAGACACATCATTTAGAATGTGGCATGTAGGAAGCAGTTCGACCTTGAGTAACGCAGGCATTGCCTTTGAACGTCTGAGGGCCTTCCTCCTGATATTGGATGCCGGTTTAGACCAAAACTCGCAGTCAAACTCAGGCGGCGAGGCAGAATCCATAATGCGTCCGCTGGTTCAGTAGTTAAAAGGAAAATTTCATCATATAACTTGTGAAGGTCAAAAGATCAAAGGAATCAAAAAAGGAGAAAAGTGCAATATTGGCATCAGTGAATCTTATTATGGTCATGCTCTCGAAATCCCAGCACGTTTCTATATTTGCACATCTCCAGTTTCAACAATGTAGCATATGCCTAAACTGTGAAAGAGATTAGGGACTGTTTTACATTCTGGCAAGTAAGAGCCACTAGATTTCCTTGAAAAAAATGCAAATAAGGCTAAGAGCTACATGAAAAAGGTAGTCACACAACATTCCCTAAGTTGTAAAACTGGGAAAGAGTGATGGCAACAATTTAGCATATAGCGTGATCTGATTGACGCTTCTAACAAAACACATGTTTAGCTCAAAAAAGATTATGAAGTGTTAAGAAACTCACTTCCAAGTAGGATTCTGAGCTGGTAGATATTGAAGTAATTCCGATAATTCTTCCTCAGAGACTGATCGACGTATCTCGTTGGAACCATGATCTTTAGCTTTATCCCCAACTTCCACTATCGCCCCTAGAGAAACCAAGAAAAATCAATAGTTTTTTTAGCGATCCGATCAAAACAAGTTTAGGATCTTTGGCTTTCAGAAAGAAAAGAGAAACAAAAGATAACACCTTGTTGAATTTTTGTTGCATTTGCTGCTTGTTGCTTAACTCTTGAACGAATTTGCAACGCACGTGGACTTGGAGGCTCAACTTTCTTAGATTTAAGGAGACTTGGAGTGGTTCTCTGTCTCACTGGTGTAGTAGTCATACTCAAAGCTCGAAGACTGCAAACGAGTTCTCTTCTAATACCTGCTGCAGGATTAGCCAACACAGGTTTTGATGCTTCAGAAGTTAGACAAGCCGAGACAGGGCTTGGTGCTACAGAAGTTGGATGAACCGAGACAGGGCTTGGTACTACAGAAGTTGGATGAGCCGAGACAGGGCTGGGTGCTGTAGAAGTAGGACGAGTCGGGACAAGTGTTTGTACTTCAGAAATTGGACGAGCTGGGACAGGTCTTGGTATTTCAGGGGTTGGACGAGCTGTGACAGGTCTTGGTGTTTCAGGGGTTGGACGAGCTGGGACAGGTCTTGGTATTTCAGGAATTGGACAAGCCGGGACAGATCTTGGTGCTTCAGGAGTTCGACTCGGCGGGACACGTTTTGGTACTTGAGAAGTTGCACGAGCAGGCTTAACTGGAGAAACCGCCACTCCATTGCCTCCAGATGTAAGTTTCATAGCTTCCTCCGGCGAAAGCAGCTTCACCTTTGAAGCTCTAGGTGTTGGATTCCCTCTGGCAACTGGATTTGAAGATTCAACTCTCAGCTTACTCCTGCCAGGAACTACTTTGATCGAATCTGAAGGCAACTGACCAGGACTCATCGTGATTGATGAGAAATTCTCAACCTTGAACCAAAACAAAAACAAAATCGGAGACTATAAATACATTATCGGCAAACACGAATAATCTCTTCTCACAATCTGATTCAGATAACAAAGCACAAACTCCATTGATGACGATTATTCCACTAGAAACTTAAAACCAAGCTAAAACCAACTATTCTCAACAAAAACCATGTTTACTGCAGATAAGTTCCGTAATCGTAACCTTAGATTAAAGAACCTACAAAACCCTAACGAAACCCATTTTCAGGTGAACAGTACGGAACGTGTGACAACGAATGCAGATAAACCGAAACACAGAATCAACAAGTTTTTTCTTCAAAAAAAGAGCAAAAATTTCAGAAAATCATCAAGGAGAAAGTATCCACAACTTTTTTTTTGCTTGCGTGGTACGGAATTTAAAGAGAGAAAATGATCAGTAAACTGGAGAATGCACGACGAACGCAGGGGAGATGAAAAAAAAAACAGAATGTTGTTTCAGATAGCAAACGATTCAACTTCTTACCGTGAAATCGAAAACCGCCGGCGAGTTTTTGACGTGGAAAAGGAAGAGACACTGTAGAGAGAGAAAGCAATAAAAGAAAGAGAGTGGAAGGTGAACGAAGAGAGGGGAACGAGGAAGACGACAATAACTTTTTCTGAGTCTCTGAGAATATTGATATTGGCGATATCGCCCCATATCTTTTACTTAATTTCAAAAGACCCCTTATAGTCTATCGTTATTAAAAAAGGTGCCAACGTTTCTTAAGTTTGCAAGAAAGCCCATGTGCTAGTGAGAAGATAATTATTCAGACATTTGAGCTTTTATGGTAATGTTTTAGAGCTTTTATGGTAATGTTTTAGTTATTGGAAAATTCAACCATAATATGGTTAATGGTTGATCAATGATCATGATTCATTCATGGCATTTGTGAGTTGTGACCATTTCTATACTAATCTTGATTCTTTGGTGTCACTCTTGATTTTCAACATGTTTTATAGCGTTTAAAACTTCATAAAATGTTTGAAAATTTATGCAACTTGGGTAAGTGAAATTTATTACATAAACATGTCGAATTTGAAATGCAGGGCTATTAACAAAACGAGAAAATAAATGAAGTTTTCATTACGGGTCAATGTCAAATACAGAAAAAGCTAGCTAGAAGAAGGTTTGCTATAATTGGTAACATCGAATAATGAGTCCATATATTGTCATCATAGCACCTCTATCATCTTTCTAGGAAACTTCGTGTTCATGGCCTATTTTTCATAAATGGGTCTTCACAAAAAAAAACAGATTCGTCTTCACAAAAAAAAACAGATTCGTACGATTTTGGGAAGAGCCATAAACAAAAACTTTAAACTTTATGGAAAAAAAAAGAAAAAGGTTATGATACCTTTTTTACTCATAGCTTTAATAATTTAGTTATGTACATAAGTCATATAGTATATGACTCCAAATGATGATCAAACTAGTCTAATCTCACTTAGCTAGCAAAATGACTTGTGACACAAGAAAAAGTTAAAGCAAATGTCTTTTTAAAAACCCTAAACCCTGACACGAATCTCTCTCAAATGAGGCATTTACTCTTCAGATTCGGAATCAGAGGACAGATCAATGTAATGTGATGGTCGTTTGACTGGAAATCTTTCCCACATGGACTTGAACACTGAAACATTGATGAGTCAAAAAGAGATTTTCTTCAATTTTTCATCAACGGAGGGAGAGAAAGTGAAGGATACTTGAAGTGAAAGAGATTGGTTTCATCATCTAGCGAACATGGAGACACCGGAGAGGATGATTCGTCTGTAGTAAACTCATGAATACGAGGAGCAACAGGCACAACTTGATTAGATCTTAATGATGGAGCAGCTTCAATCCAATCTTTGTTATCAACAACTTGATTACTTCTTGATGATGGAGCAGCTTCAATCAAATTTTCATTATCCACAACTTGAATAGTTGTCGATGATGGATCAGTTTGATCAATAGGAGGATCTTGGTGGTTATCCACAACTTGATTAGTTCTTGGTGATGGAACAGTTTGATCAATACGAACTTGTTTAACCACAACTTGTTCCACTTGAATAGTTCTTGATGATTGAGCATTAGCAGTTTTGTTGGCGACAGATGAGAAATCACGGCACTCTTCACAAATCCACAAACGAGGCACACGTTGAAACATCACCCTCGCGCAATAACTGACACACACACACAAGAAAACTAAAGGAGGATTAAAGATCATTGAGTGTTAAAACAGTAATTAAAGAAAACTAATTGAGTAGTGTTGCTTAATTTCTTACGTATGCTCCCTAGTATCTCTGCACATGAAGCAAGTCATCATCAAAAGCTCATTGGCATCACTTCCGCATACTTCACAAGGCTTCTTCTTCTATATATACACATCGAAGCATATTAAAGATCAGTATAAAAAGAAATTCGCATCTTGCTAATCACAAGACCATTAAAAAAAGCCTAAAAGAACATTTAAAAAAAAATAAAGAAAAACTCAAAAATCAAGAAACCCTAAAAGAACACACATTAATTTCTGATTACAAAGAGTCAAGATTCAAGAAAAATCAAGTAAAGATGCAATTTTTACTCATGAAATCGAAAACCCATATCAATAAACTGCAAGCGAAGATGTGATTTACCAGTTTTACAAGAGAATCTGAAAGGCTTAAATCTGAACTAAATGTCGGATTTTCTGGTCCAGGCTTGTTCCCACTTTCGTAGACCATTGTTATCAATCAAAAGGTTCTTCAATGGCATCGACTGTAACCAAATTTTCGATCTTTTTTCTTGAAATCGAAGAATCAGTTTTTTTTTTGGTCTTGTGTTCTTGAAGAGCCAAGACGAATTTTTATTAACACTCCCCAATCCCCAATCTTGATTCTTGAATATTGATTTTTCTTTTTAATATACGAAATCGAATTTTTCAAATTCTCTTATTTAAATATTGGGAATTAACTTCACGTTTATTTATAAAAAGAAGCTTTAGCAAAATTTGTTTATCGCCGAGATCTATGGAATATCCAACGTGGCATTTTGTTAACCATGTATTGTTTTCTTAAACATTGAGAATCTTTTTTTTTTTTTCAAAACAAACACACTATTAGTATCTAATAAAAAAATGAGATTCACATGGCACAAAATTGAGAAAATTTATTTCAAAAACTGTCACACGGTAAAAAAAAAAACAGAGCACTCCCCTAATTACAGCTTGGAAATAGCATCCATATCCATAAACTGTCTCCAAAGCATATATCCAATTTTTGGTAACAACAAAAAAGGTTCAAAGTAGCAAATGACTCAAACAATGAGAGAAGATAATGCACAAAGAGTGATGAGTCAAATCAGGATCAAAGAGAAGTCCAACCAAAATGACTTTTGACCCAAGAAAGAAAAAACAACCCAAAAAAAAAATCCATATCTCTCTGTCAATGGTTAAGCTAAAGCTTACACCAAAACCTCTCTGATAAAAAGCAGTTTTAGATTGCAGATTCCGAATCAGAGGGTGGCTGCTGATTATCGCTTGAAGATGTATCCATTGGCACAGCTACATAATATCCATAAACAAAGTAAAATAATACATCAGTTTCTTGATGTTATATCAATAGCAGGGAAGAGAAACTGAGTGATACTTAAGCTAAAAGAGAATGTTTTTCATTACCTACTGGACTTGCATGTGCCTGTGGAGGTTGTTGATGAGTCGCTGAGATTTGATTACCAGAGTCGCTTGAAGTCATAGTCTGATTAACAACTTCACTATCAGCAACTTGATAAGTAATTCTTGATGATGATGCAGCAGCTTCTTGATCAACAGGAGCTACGTTATTCACAACAACTGGATTCATTCTGCACTCTTCACATATCCACATTCGAGGAACAGATCGTAGATGCACCCTCGCGCAATAACTGAAGCATATACTTTCGAAACTTAAGATCCTTTTTAAACAGTAATCAATTCTTAAGTAATTGAGTAAAGGAGGAACAAATTATCTTACATATGTTCTCGTGTATCTCTGCATAAAAAGCATGTCATTATCGCATGATCATTGGCATTACTTCCGCAAACTTCACAAGGCTTCTTTACCTTTACGTAGCAATTTAAAGATTATGATTAGATTAAACAGTTTCTCTGCTACTTCAAGAATTGTCATCGAATCTTGCAACCGAAGAAAATACAAATCCCAGAAAGATAGACGAAGAAGTGTTCTATAATCTACAACTATAGAAGACGCACAATGATTTCTGATTACAAGAAGATAAACCATAACCAAAAGTAGTCGTAAATGCAAATCGGATCAACAGATTTTACCTCGACAAAGCTTATCTCTGAAGAAGGTAGTGAAGCGTCTGATCCAGCGTCTGATCCAGCGTCGTATCCACTCTCATCGGCCATTGTTATCGATCAAAGGGTCTTCTTCAATGGCGTTGAATGAAACCTGCAGGGTTTTGATCGTTTTCTTGAGATGGAAGAAACAGTTTTTTTGTTTTGTTTTTTGTCTCAAGAGCGAAGGGAAATTTTATCTGCTTCTCTCGAAACCCAAACTTGAATCTTCGCTTTATTTATAGACGAAAGCCAAGTTCAAATTCGTTTGCAGTGTTTCTTTCTTTTCTTTCACATAAAACGAAGCCATTTCCAAAAATGTTTTAAATACTCTAGTCTTGCCTATTGGATACAAATTTCATACTTTTGATTATCCCTTATTTATATAAACAATCTAACCTTTATTTAATACCCCATAAAAATCTACAAGCAATCAGGAGGTAAAAAGTAACACAAGGGTTAAATTTTTTACTTCTTACACCAATATAGAACAGTACAATCAGAGATTAGTAGCACTAATCTATATAGCAATTTCCTTGAGACAACATAAGCCACTCCCCATTTGATCAATCCCTCTGACCATAATGTCTCTGCAATTGCTTCCCACAATTCCGGTGGTATCGTCTGAAGAAAGGCTGATTCCACCAGAGGCAATGAAAAACAAGCGAAACACATTACATCAGAGACAAGAACAACCACTTGATGAAGGGTCTTTGATTTAGAAAAAGAAGGAATTAGCCTACTTCAGTGTCATTGTCAACTACATATCCATCATCAAAATGTTGGGGAGTTTGATTCGATGTTCCTGGAAGAAGTGCTAAAGACTTTTTCGTCAGGAGAAAAATCCCCCAAAGGAAGTTATTTGTTTTCTTCTGCATCTTGATGATAACTGCAAACACAAAACGAGTTTTATTCATATTTTTGAAGCCAATGATAGATCTGTAAGCATACATTAGGCTTACTCTGGGAGGACTTGTCCAGTAGTTTTGAAGAGAATATCAACAATGGTGTGCCATTGATGTTAAATTTCATCATGGCATTGCGAATCCTCATGGCCTCAAAGATATGATCACGTTCCGCTGTAAACCTGCAATCGTCGTAAATTTTGTGATAACAATGAACAAGAAGCTTTTCCTTTGTAGCCATAGTGGCTTGATTACCTTTTTGTGTTCTTGTCATCTGGGAAAATGTACATCTCGACATCTGAAAGCCCTGGTTTTCTGTTCATAAACAAACCACTCAGAAGATTGCCTATAGGAACCAATTTGACCTTGAGTAAGACAGGAATAGCTTTTGAAAGTATATAAGCCTTCCCTCGGACTTTAGATGCCGGTTGAGCTAAGAACTCGCCATTAAACTCAGATGGTGTAGCAGAATCCACTATGCGTCCCCTGGTATAGAGGCAGAAAGAGGAAGATATAAAATATGCACATCTTCAGTTTCAGGTTTTTCAGCAATGCAACAAAGCCTAATGCTAAAGAAACTAAGGAAATTTCCTTTTTAAGAACGCAGATAAGGCTAAGCACAAACATATATCATGAAATTAGTAGGAGTACTATAGAGTGGTCTGACCGAAGCATACAAAATTTGAAAGCAACAAAGATATATTGTTTGATGGGATCAGTAACTCACTTCCAAATGGGGTGCAAAGCTGGTCGATATGGAAGTAATTGCAACAATTTCTCTGATAAAATTGATCGGCATATCTCGTTGGAATCATGATATTTAGCTCCATCGCCAACTTTTGATTTTGACCCTTGAAAAGCCAATAAAAAACTCAGCAAGATATGTTTTTAGTCATCTAGTAAAAGAAGTTTGGGATCTTAGGCCTTTAGAAACGAAATAGATTAAGAAAACGGAGAGAGAAGCAAAAGATTCCACCTTCTCCTACTGCTTGTGCTTTAGAAGCTTGTCTCATGACCCCTGGACGAATCTGTTGAGTACGAGGACTAAGAGGCTCAACCTTTTTAGGTGGAAGGTAAATTGATTTGGTTTTGCGAGCCACCACTGTAGAATTTAGACTCCTAGCTCTTGGAAAGCCAGCAGTTGGTTTTGTTAAACCCATTGGAGGACGAGCTGAAACAGGTCTTGGTACTCTAAAAGTTGGTTTACTGGTACTGCCTCCACATGCAAGTTTTTTTACTTCCTCTGGTGAAATTAACTTCATCCTTGACGTTTCAGGAATTTTTTTCCATTTAGGAACTGGATTTGAAGATTCCACCCGCACTTTATTCCTAATACTTCTAGGGACTCCTTTGATAGAATCTGAAGTAAATTTGTTTTGAACAGGTCTCATCGAACAATCAGCACAGACAAAATGTATTGAGGTCTCAAATGAACTCTCCCGCATGCAATAACTGGTAAACATAGATAAAAATTGAAAGAGACTTAGTCACAATCAAAAAATTCATTTGACTACATAAGCAAAACTAATAAGATATGATATTACTTCTCACCAGTGTTCACAGGCTATGCGGCATTTAGAGCAAGTTACAAGTGAATTCTTCCATCCTTGATGTCCGCATGTTTCACAAATTGACCTCTAAAATAATTGCAGCAAAGAGAATCATCAGCAAGACAGCAAGCAAACACCAACGTGGGAAGCAAACAAAGATGTATGATAGTAACTCCATACATGTGATTTGTATAAACCAATAGAAAAGACTAGCGTAGAACACATCAATACAACATCAAGATCAGAAGTCAAATATACTACATAACAATTTTTCAAAACTCTATATTCACTACTATTTTTCAAACTCTAGTGTTCACTACTAGTTCTTCGTCAACTACTGTCTAGGATTAACTCATAAGGTAGTTAACGACTATTTCTTGATACCTTGACCATTCTAATTATATGTTACATTGTTTGGCCTTTAAAGAAAATAATGTAAAGACTCGCTACCTCAGGTAAACATAGAGTCAATTCAACTTGCTCAGATCACTGGCCAAATGTGATGTATAAACATGTACACTAAGACTAATTCAAGTATTTTAAACAAGAGACTCAAAAAGGAAAATCATTGGTCAAAAGAGTAAAGGAAATATGATGTTACAACTCCTCACAAAGAAGCCATGATTAATTACCTTTGATAGATTCAATGCAGCCATATCTCATGTCATCTTAAATCAAATCCGACTTCAAAAATAAGAGAGGAAAGGTCAGAACAAAAAATCAATCCTCAGGGAAATCAAAAAGAAAAATAGTTGAACAAGACAGTGATGCGAACATGATTGCAACTCAAATCAAAGAAAATTCCATGATCGACTTGATCAAGCCAGAACTTAAGTCAAAAAGAACATCTTTCAACACTAATCTCCCATTTACACTTCATTAAAGACATTAGCAACCTCCAATAATAAAAACAATCGAAAACAAGTAATCACCGAAGCTGCGAAAGCCAAGGATTCTCATTGAAATTGCAAGTTAATAAAAAGTTCCGAAAATGGAAACCCTAAATTAAAAACCCTACACAGCTCCAAAACCCCATTTTGAGTACAGTACAAAACGCGTGATACCAAAATGCAGATGGTACACCCGAAAATCAGCTCTTCCAATGAAGAACCAAACTTTCACAAAATCCCCAGCTAAGGATCTGAAACACCCTTGCTTGTGAATTACGGAACCAAAGTAGCAAACATGGTATAAAAAAAAACAAGAAGAAAGCTACGAAAACAGAGCAGACGATGAAAGAAAAAAACAGAGATGGAGCTTCAACATACCATACTACGGTAATGCTTCTTGCCGAATGAAGTCCTAATGTTAAAAACTCGTCGGAAAGTTTCGATTTTTGTAGCTGAGAAAAAAGAAATGGTTTTAGAGAGAGAATGGGGAAGAAATGTGGGGAAGGTGGTGGGAGCTTGAGGGACCAGTTAGAGAGAGAGTGGGGTAATCACTTTCACACGGAAGAGAAATGTTTTAAAAAGTATAAATTGCAACATCTGCTCATACCTTTTAATTAATTTAACTATCAAAAAGACCCTCCAATTTCTCAAAATACACGTAATAACCCTAAACTTATCTGTTGTCAGTCTTTACTACTGTCTCAACTTTTTCACTATTTTGACTTAGCTCTTATAGGTTACAATTTTTGTAATTTATTCCAAAATGTCATTTCATCTTCTTCTTTTTGACAGCCCAAAATGTCATTTCGTTTGTGATTGACATCTAATAAAATTAAATATACATTATCTTATGGGTCTTAGAGTGTGACTGATTAACTCTAATAAAAGAAATAAAAGGAAGAAATTATCATTTTTCTTTATATGTATCAGTCGAAAAAATTGGAAGAATATCTTCTTCTTTTTTTCTGAAATGTCAAAAAGTAATTAAAACAAGATTCTTCCATTTTTTTTTCTGAAAATGTCAAAAGTAACAAGAAAAATTAGTTTTCCTTCTAATATGATTTGTCTTCTCCTCTATTTTTTCTTCCTACATATGTACTCCTTGAAAATAATGCATCACTGAAATAATTTCGTCTTTTATTCTATTCAAATTTACAGCAATAAATACATTTTTTTTTTGTTGGCAGCAATAAAAACAGATTTTATATATATGTTTATAGTTTATACTACATGATCATGTGTCTAAGGAGTGGTCGTGAGTCTGGAATGGTCGTGAGTGACCATAACTATGGGTGTAAGATATAATGATATATTGACTATCAAATTTTAACTATTTTTGAACATTTCAAATAAGTTATATATATATATCTATATATATATTTTTGTAGCCATTTTGTGAAATAAATCTTGTAGTTGGACTTATTTACAATGGCTGCCACTGAATTTTGATGTTTGTTTTTGATAATTAGAAAGAAAATCTTCGAATTAAATATTTGACATTTAACGATCTTTCCAAAATCTCTTCACGTTAACTACACAGAGATATAATTTGATAGCATTTATTTACTACAAAATTACAAAATATTTAGACAATGATTCATAAACATATCATAAATAAGATCAACATTAATAAAATAAATGGTTTTTTTTACGTTGATAGGACGTTACTTAATAATAATTGTAAACTATAAAATAAAAATATTTTATAGTTAGATACAATTTGTAAACTTTTATATATACTAACATTAAAAAATAAATT
>Ga0041059_1002859_pt1 | contig 12424 bp, 10 predicted proteins | sample AraColnosormetaG_FD_56232 | JGI IMG/M metagenome (GOLD analysis project Ga0041059, IMG submission 56232) | Arabidopsis roots microbial communities from North Carolina, USA - Col MF nosort | ecosystem: Host-associated > Plants > Roots > Unclassified | place: USA: North Carolina | collected... | reverse complement strand
AAATTTTTGAGAGATACTATTCTATTTTGTGAATATACTATTTACGTATACCTTGTACTATATACGTTTTAAAATGAATTGTTTGTTTTGATTAAGGATGTGAAATGATTTGATTAGTGTTTTATATTAAAAGTCTTGGGTTCCCTATATACTATCTTAGGGTTTAATATCCTTCCATCAAAAAGTATTTAATTGATTATTTGGATTCATCAAAACAAACGTTTCTATTTGAACAAATATATACTATTCTATCTTTCTATGATGATCTTTATAGAATTTGATACCACTATTTATTTTTTTAAAAATTCGTTTCCGATTTTTAAAATTCAAATCATATTAGATAAACAAAAAAAAATCTGTTTTTTCAATAGTATTATTAACTTTAACCAAGTAATATTGTTAAACTAATATAGTAAACAAAATTAAGAGGAGTGAATATATATTAGTCATATATATTTCTCTTTCCTCCTGTCAGTGACTTCTCTTTCTTTCCAAGCGGATCCGTAGGAAGGAGTTTAGTGTATTTTCACAACTGACATGTGCTATCAAATGAATTACACACATTATGGTGTTATATATTTAATAACTTTTTCAAAAACCATCATTTTTGCAATTCACCCTTATTGAAATGAAAGGAAAAAAAAAAAATAATTAAAAGAAAAAAATAATGCTGATACTGCATTTTCCATGTAGTTTATCAAGCTGACTAGACAACCATATGTGCTTTAAATAATTGGAAAAAAAGAAACATATAAAATCCACCGCAATACAAGGTTATTTCCTTCTCAAAAAGAAAAAAAAAATGAAAGAGTGTCTTTTTGATTTTTTTAGGCTGAGTGCAATATCCAATGTAAAACGAAGAAAACAAACAAAACCACTTAATCTCTCTACTGAATATTGTGGTAAGAAAGGCAAATATTGTTGAAGAGTGTCTCTCTCTCTACATAATGCTGGATTTGGTTTCCTTTTCGATAAAATATTATTGTTGATATTGGAAAAGATTACAAATTACATCACCAAACTAGACTCCATCTAATATTTGGATACAGCTACATGACCTTACAATTTCACAAACAGTTCTACAGCACCAAAGCAGAGAACATACTTACAGAGATCATCTAAACGCCAGCTTCTGGTAGCTAAGTTCTTCATCTGTTTCCTATGCGAGGCTTTGCAAAATGCGGAGCCAGTCTCTTCTCGAGCTCAACCAAGCTGAAAATGATGTAAAGAAACATGATTAATGAGAATTATAAAAGTCTCTGCTATATCATAAGTGAGGTTTGGAAATTCTGACTTACATCTCAAATCTGCGCTTAGCTTCTTTCTGTTTTGTGCGGTAGAGGTCACTGTCTTTCGGTATGTTGCTCATGGGATCAGCTACACATTTTGTACCCAAAATTAAGAACAACAGTACATCACTAACATACCTCATTAAGAGTAGACAATCATAAAGGAAATACACATGAATGTTATCTAACTTGATAGATCCACTTAAAATAATTTTAAAGATTGTCACCAAATATATTACACTTTCGAATGTTATCTAACTTCACCGATCGACTTGCATCCAAAGAGTAGTGTCACTAAATGTCTATTACACTATAGAATGAACTCTAACTAAACATATCTTCAACATGAAGAGCAAAAAACTTTTGCATTTGGGGATCTAGCTACACTATGTTACTAATGAACTCGGATATAGAGGAAATAGCGTTACCCGAAAGCGTAGCATGGTGTTTCTCGCCAAACTCTTTGTGAACTTCCATTGCAGTAGCTCTGCTCAGCCGGATTAATCCCTAATCAAAATGCCAAAACAAGTTGTTGACATTGCAAATTAAACTAAATAAAGACAAAAGCAGTAGACTTTGGAAGCTAACCTTCTTCTCCTTCCTTTTAAGAATCTTGAGATGACATTTCTTGACATAATGAGTCAAATGATAACGAGAATGCCTAGAAGAAAGTTCTTGTTTAACCTCAGGATTCGCATCAAGCCATTCAGAAATATCCTTAGATTTCACCAACTCTCCATTATCCAATGACTCTAACCACGAATACACTGGTAACCATTGATCAGTCCTCTGAAATCGAGCTGGATGTTGTTGATCTGCTTCCACATTTTGCTGTATATATCATTCACAACACATACACAAAATCAATCCAAATCCTGAGAAACAAAAATGGTATCAATCAATGAGTGACGTTACCTCGTTTTGATCAGATGATGGTGTTGGTCTCATGTAATGTTGGATTGAGAGGAGACGATCTACAATCTCGGAGCGAGGCATGTGACGGAGATCCGCCGGTAAGGAATCTAAGTTGGTGCCGATCCAAGTCTCGACTTCGCCGGCGCTTACAACGGCTTTGGCGTCGGGGAAAGCGGAGACCCAAGCTCGAGCCATTGTCTCCCATTCCTGAGATGGCTCTGTTCGTTGGTTCGTGTTTGAGATTTTGTCATCCGATTCCAATTGCTGCTGCTGCACCTTTTCATCTTCTAGGGTTTTGTCACTCGAATTCGACATTTTCTTCTTTTTGGTGTTTTTACACAGTCGCCAAAATGTTGTCTTTAAATAAAGTACTTTAGTTCGCACAACCAAATCTTAATACTGTAATAAATAAAATACTGTAACAAATTCTCAAGTGTTTTACTGTCTTAACTCTTCTTAACTCTTAACAGTTAACAGTCATTTATTTGTCCAAATTTTAAACGTCATTTATTAGTTGTTACTATTTACTTAAGCTTTGTTATACATCACATGTATAATGTATTTAAGCTTTTGGGTTTAGATACTTTTTACTCCAATTGAATGATGGAAATTTTTACCCTACATCAAAACGAATCCGTTTAATCTTCGTTGTATAAACTGTCATTAACAATGAGTAATGTACTTTTATATAATAAAAATTGCAATGAATAATGTAGGATTAATAATGAAGTAAACAAGAAACAATCTCCAAAAATCACCAATGTCCCCGGAATTAGATATGTGTTGTTGTAAGAAACTGAGGCTCTTTCTATTGATACACACACTCTTGTCACAAAAAAATGAATTGGAAAGTATCCAAAACTGGATTCTATAATTACACTATACAATTTAACTAGAGGAACAATAGAATTTGAGAACAATTCAAAGTTTGTAAGAAAAAAATGTGCTTACTTATTCATCTTCTGCTATAAAGTTTGGCTCTTCCCCTCGGCAGAGGTACTCATCGCACGTAGAGGATGTTCCCCAATCTTTCCTTAGCCTCAATATATCTTCTGTGAAAGTTGATCCCGAGGCTCCAATGAATACGCTGGACATGGCGCATATCGTTTTATCAAGCATTGCATCCACCTACACATTCAATAATACAGAATTTAGCCCATGCCATGTTTGATACATCAGGCCATGCTATTAATAATAATTCAAAATGCAAGTATTTAGGATTTCTATTCTCCTACAAAATTCATAAATCCGGAAGCTTTTTTTTTTTTCTGTTGAAGAGCAACCAAATGCAAACCCAGGAAAATCAAACAGGTTTTCATGAGATTTATCAAGGCTCAAGATTCTTACCTGAGAGTCATCCTCTATACCATGTCGATATAACAATGCATCCCACTTTTCAGCTGAATTACGCGGTGGACGTTTGACAAGAGGCACAATTTTTCCATCTACCACAACAAGTGACTGAAGCAGACTTGTCTCACTTTCTGCAGCATCTGTTGAAAGATAGATGACTGCGCCATTGGATCTTTCCACTATCCGAGCGATGCACTCTGCAGCTTGTGGAATTGGATAGAAGCAACTTGGCGATTTTGCATTGCTGCCATGAAAAAAGGTTCTCCATTTTCAGAAAACTACAAGTCTAACCTGGTCCCTAGTCTAGTTTTAGGAAATCAATCTCAGTAAGATATTGTAATACTTCGGTGCAGTGCCTACGTGATGTGGATGTGATTTACAGTACTAACCAGACAGATTCACAAACAAGAATGGAATGTTGTTTAGATAATCACATTTTAAGAAGTATGAGCTGCACTATGAAATTCAGGGTAATGTACCAAAGAAAGCAAGATGAAAAAGCCATACCAAAATTTGAGGAACCCATGTCTGCGGAAATGAAGTGCGATGAAATTCTTTCCCAAGAAGGTCTGGATGAATCTCTGTGCGGTCAACAAGATCAGCTTACTAGGTTCGATTAGTGTCTTACACTTGTGGTTAATAGGTCCACCAGGTTGCATCACCCAATCTTGCTCCATATCAGCATAGAAGACATCCCCGATTGCAATCACATCATCATCAGACTTAAACTTCATCTGGACGTCTTGCACAGTTCTCTTGCTCGGCTTCTTTATGTCTTCACTCCAAGGAGCCTCAAGCTTCCCATCAATGGAAATCCCCAAACCTTTCAGCTTTTTAATATGTTCCTCATCCACATAACAAAGCTGTGGTGATGAAAAGTAACATATGAACCGATCAATCCGAAAATGATTCTTTTTCGCCTTTTCCTTAAACTGATCAAAAGCAACAACAACATTTCTTCCCAAGCAAGTGTTAATCCGCTCTATATCTATCACTCTATCATACTGGTAATCAAACTTAGAGCTAGGTATCACCAAAACTCGATCCAGCAATGCAGCAAAGAACATATGTTTCTCTAAACATATCAAATGGTTACTCATTTGACCTGAGAGACAAATAGCGAATAGAAACTTATCAGATCTAGGCTTCCACTCTACAGTTTTCCGATCTGACAACTTCTGATCCACTTTTCTACATCTATTATATGAGAAATTCACCGAATCAACATCGGTGCCACCGGAGTAATTGCTACTCCGGTGTGGTGATAGAAGCACCTCTTGGATCTCCTTATTCAATGAAATCTGCTTCGAAACAGCAGATTTCACATCCTCAAACAAAACAGACGATCCCAAAGCGTTCTCAGATTGATTAAGAGAAGGATTCACCAACGTACCATTCCAAAGAGATAGAAGCGCGAGCTGTTGTTGTCTCAGAAGATACAAAGCACGAAGCTCAGATTCTTTGACACGATTCGACAATGGATCCAGCTTAAAACTCGAGAAATTCGCCGCAAATAGTTCACGAGGATCAGTGAGTAAGAAGAGAAGACCGATTGAGATAATTAGAGAAACGAAGACAATGACGTAACGCTTGTTGAGCGAGATCTTCCCACGGTGTTGGACTCGATGTAAAATGTCGTCGATCTGAAACGCCGATCTCTGATTCCCGCCGATTGTGGTGGCGTTGGAGGAAACTGAATCCTCCCGGTGACGGATTCGAGTGTCGTTTTGGGGAATCAAATGCTGGTGGTCTTCTTCGTCGTCCGACGAGTTTCGCTCCATCGCCGAAGAGTGAACTCAATTTCTTAGAATCTAAAAGTTCCGCAACAACAATTCGATAGATGATTCAAAGAGAAGAAAACGAAAATTTCTAGGGACATGAAACTACATTGAAGAAGAAGTAAGGATAGAGTAGTAGAGAAATTAAGCGTGAAGAAGAGGATTAATCATTGCCGCTGTAACTAAACGAGTTAGTGAGATGGTGACAGTGGTTGGAGGAGACTGAGTTGGTACGATTCATAGCGGGTTTACTTGATTCAAAATTATTAGTACAACCGGTTTAATTTGATTAACCTTGGGCTAAGAAAAAAATATTGTTATTTTATTTTATATGTAAGTATTTCAGAACAAATTACAATCCCACACCAATAGTTATTCTAGAGCAGTGACATGTAAACCATCGACATTCACCAAGAACCCGTTTCCTTTGCAAACAATGATGAGCACATTCTTGACAGAAACCAATTACATTATCTGCATGTGAAACTCCAAGATGTTCATCGCGTGGAAGTTCATCTACTATATTTAAATCAATTGGAGGGTTCGCTGTTAAATCGAAAGAATGAGTTTTCTCTTCTGAATAAGATTTTACCGTGGCATTTGACATACCTATATTAATTCAAAATAAATATTATATAAAATTAAATTTTCAAAAGAAACATTTTAAAAAAATATACATAATATCTTCATTAACGAAATTTAAACTTACATGACAAAACAAGGATCATAAGAGTGGAAAACAAAACAATTGTCCTCATTTCTATTTTCAAGATTTTGATTAAAAAATAATTTTAAAAAAGGAATATCAATTATGTTGATTTTGCTAATTGTTTGACTTTGGAGTATGGAGTTCCTATGGTTTCAAATTTATATACTTTTTTAAACTTATGTTAAACATGAGTTACTACTTTAGTGGACGTTTTGTTATATATGAAGGTTATTGAAAGTATTCTATTTATTGTTCAAATATAACTTATTTATAGAAGTGTATTTAATATATCTAGTAATCAGTTCGTCATTAGATAAAAATAACCTATGTCTTAAACATTTATTCAATTAGTATAAAATATAAATAAATCAGAAAATCCATTCAAATTTGTATGTGATATTTATGTTAGTGGTGTCATAAGTTCAATTTACAAATTTGTATGTTTTTTTTTTGTCACATAAATTTGTATGTATTTAAATATCAAAAATAAGAACAAGAAATGATTCCTTTATAGACAAGTATATTATAATTCATATATATATGTAGATCAAAGATCCTTTATACACACACACATGACATAGTCACACACAATGATTCAGTGGAATCCCTTTTTCACAGATCAAAGATGCTTACATGTTCGATTCTTTTGAATACAAAATGCAAGCAGCATTTCCAAATGACAATGACAATGTTAAAGCTTGGCATTTTTGGTTGCTGCAAGATACTCGAATTTTTTATATGGACGTATTTCATAACTTTAGGGTTGATTTCATAAAAAGATGATGTCGTAAAGTCCATGAATCCACCACATTAGGTGGCGAGTTCGTTCTTAATCAAATTAAGCTAACATTTATATTTATACGTAACTTCAAATGCCATACCAAACTCAATGTATCTGTTTTCTTTTCAAGAGAGGGGGAAGAACAAAAGACACTACTTAGTACTGAGACTGAGAGACAATGATAAACAGATTTTACCAGATTGATTTGCAGTCATGTTGTGTTGCGTTGCATTTGCATCTAAATCACAGCTGAAGCAAAGGCAACGCCATTACAACACCGACAATCGATACTAGCAACAATACTATCCAACCCGGTAATGCTTCTTTCTTGTTCCTTCTCCTCTCTTTCAATCCCACTTCTTGAATACTTTCCTTTTTAAGACCAACGCTTTTCTCTGATTCGACTTTCGCATTGTCCTTCTGAGGAAAATCCTGATTCTCAGATGTTGTTGTCTGTTGAGTGGCTGCTTCTTCTTCAGCTACTTGTTGCTGGCTGTACTTCTCGACATACTCGGGAAATAGTTTCCGGAATGTTACACTGCCACAACAGTTTGAAAAAGATGAGAAACATAACATGTAGAAGCTATCTTGTTCTCTAATCAACTTCTGAGATGTATCCTAAACATTTTTTTGGTGGGAATGGAACTTACCTTTTACAATTGAAAGCAAGAGATGACTTCGCCAACCGTTGTTTCTCGGCTACACTAGTGTTTACACTTCCCGTTGTGGGGCTGTTATCCATCTGTGGACCACAAGGTTGTAATGCGGAAAGAAATTTAATGAACGCAATGGAGAATAAAATATCACAGTAAAAACTAAAAAAGACATTGCCATGTTAAATCAGTAAAGATCTAATGACCAAGGATAAACTGAGAGGCTCTGCAAGATGAAACGTTCCATAAGCTTACCATAAATGAGAGAAGTCCTGTAAGTATGCTGCGTTCAGGGAAACAAATTGGTCAAATAAGGATCCATTACTCTGTTTATTTTAATAACTTGAACACAATTTGAATGTACATCAGATCTTATACCTTGACACTGACCACATTGGATTCCAGCTTTCTGGATGAACTGTACATGGAATGATGGAATGATAAAGCTAATTAGATAACAGACAAGTTCATTGAAATTAATAAACAAAGGAATGAAAATGAAGACTGTGCTTACAGTCACTCATAGACAAGCAGATTTTCTTTTGCGTCACAAATCGACCATTTGGTGTGGTCATTCTGCAGCAACAGTAGTTTAGTTGATTGGAAACCAGGAATAAAACATAGGAGAGTGATATTTTAAGTGAGAATTCTGAAGAACGAAAGAGCTTACGTGATTCCAGGTGGCTTGTAAGGATATTCTGGAGGGAACTTGATCTTTCCATAGTAAAATCCACCTATCAAAGAGAATCCGGATATCAGAATCATATACTACTTTGGAATGTAGAAGATCACATTTGAAATGTAAATCTAAGATTTGAACCTGCAAAAGGCGTTCCCTCACTGCCTTCCAACACATAATCTGTAGAATAAAACCCAATAGTTCAAACTCAATTGACTACATTTATATAAATAGTGCAGTAACACTAGTAGCGAGGATAAAAATACCCTAACTTGTAGCAGAATAGCATGACCATTCTCAGTTAGGTAATAGATAAGAAAAACTTTAGGTTTACTTTTCGGTTTCTATAAACAAAGCAAGTTTTCACCATTACATATTACTGGTAATCCTGAAAACATGATACCAATAGTATCTCTGTCACCATAGCAACACGCTATATGTACCTAAAGCCAGTATCCCCATAGCCAAACCTTCAATAGAATAACTAGAAAGCAGAAAATAAAGAAAAGGAACATTAAATAGCCAGATAAGACTTACGCCATTCAAGAATGTCATTTGGGGAAGGACGAGCAACAACATGCGAGACTGGTTCCTAGCAATCCAGAACAGAACATGTCAAAGATACTTCCAAAGTAACATTCATAAGAAAAAAACTTATCCTAGACCAAAAACCATGAAAACTAGCATAGAGCAAAGAAACCACATTTGATAAAAAAAAAAATGAAAATCGAATGGGTAGAATGATACCAGTGACAGACAAATCAAGGATGGGAACAGAATAAGAAGAAAATAATACCTTGCAAAGCGCTCTGTATTCTTTTTGAAGACGCTTTATACAAGCTTTTTCTGCCATCTAAATGCTTCAGGGAGTTCCAATAAACTGTAGTTCCTGTCAACCAAAACAACGAATTGTAAACTGTAGAAAATATAATCCAACCTTTAAGTATGAAATGAATGACAGTAACATAAACCAAATTAAGGTCATCTTCGATAAAGAAACCATCCTGCTTAAGTCATACATCTGGAAAACTGACATGAACAAGCATGTATAATCTACTCCATGACATTGCCGTATAGTTAAGCTATTACTACAATCTCAAGTCACATATAGAGAAGCAACACTTCTTAAAGTATCTGTTCTAAATACAAATTGACAAATTGATACACACACACAAAAAAAGATCACCGTTCAACAAAATTGCCTAAACCCATGAAATTGTGATGAAAACAAAAAAAAAAACTTAAAATTCCAATTAAACAAAACAAACATACACACAAATATTTTGCAATCAGATAAAATTCCAAAACATATCAAAGAATATTCCCTAAAGATCCCTATTGATTTTGAGTCAATCAAGTTAATGAAATCTAAGAAAATCAGAAGAAAGAAAGAAAATAATCGGCGTACCAGTTTGATCAAAGTTTCGTTATTGGATGACCAAGTATAAATCAAAAACACAGGGAAGTGAAATCGTGACAAGGTAAGAGCAGATCCAAGGAAAGAATTGTGAAAATCGGAATCGATCAGGAGCTGGAGCTAATTTGAGATTCTCTTTCTCCGTGTGTGTTTCTCGTTGATTGATGATCAAATCATTCGTTTCTCATATTTCGACGCGGTACAGAGACAAGGAGAGAGGAAAGAGAGAGTGTCGAAATATCAAAAGGAGATTGGTTTTCCTTTAACCGGATCAAAATTATTCCAGTTGAGTCGGTTCTGTATTTAATTATAATTATCCTATCCCGGTTCGGTATTTGTCATAATCAGACCTTTGGGGAATTGACTATTTTGGTCAAAAAAAAACATTGACCATTAATACAATGATGCTAAAGTCAACTGTTTCGAATCACTTTAAATATGAACTGTCTTGAAGCTCATGTTAGTCGCCGAAGCAATGACCCAAACAAATGTAGTAGCTTCTGTGTTAAACAACGATTGCAGTCTCGGAGAAGTTTTGAACAAGTTCTCTTACACTGCGAGCAATACATCATTCTCGGATATAGGAGGAACACATCAAAAGTTGGGGAAGAAAAGTTGGCATAAATCGAGAGCATACTAGACGCAAATGAAATGGAGAATATGTGTACTAGTGTTTTGAAAATGTCTTGTAAGAGGTATAAACAAAACAAAAAAACGTGTTACAAAACTCTCTCCATACAATCTATGGTAATGTAATTAAAGTTCTCTGGTTCTAGCGTGTCCATCTTATGAAGAGATACAATATGACAAGCGTTGCGATCATACCCGCATATTTAATCCAGGTATCAACACGATTACGCCTCTCAATGAGCCTCAATACAGAGTTAGAGAGCCCAACAGTGTTCAGAACATCCAAAGCCTTCCTCTGCGCACTCTGAGAATTCAAAAACCCAATGTTAAAAAACTGTTTTCTTCATTGACTTAAAGCTTAAGTTAGGGTTTGGTTACCTTCAAACGATCCCTTTGTTCAGCATATTTAGAGAGAATAGCAACTCCACTTTGAAACGAATCTTCAAGCATTCTCTTTGAATTCTTAACAGAGTTCATTCCTTGAGCCTCCTCATCAAATATTTGCAAAATGTGAGCTCCTTCTCCACTCCCTCTACCTAACAAATCCGCTCTCTCTTTAGCTTCCAACATCTTCCTCTGATTCCTCCACATGTACTTCTCTAGACTTTGGTTCAAATACTCAGCCTCTTCTCCTACTTGTTCACTCTTCCTACAGCAAAAAAAATCCAAATGCTCAAGAGTTTAACCACTACTTCAGCTATTTTGATGATCTAAACTTCCTCACCTTCTCCAAAGATCACGCTGGGATTTGACAGGGATCGAACGCCAGAGACCGTCCATATTGGAACAAAGAGATTGAACCTCGGTAATGTCTCGTTTCACGGAGGAGGCGAGGTCGGTAGGATCAGAGTCGAACCTCTCCAACTTCTCGATTCCATTCCGAGCTCTTAGTAGAATCCTTTTTGCACTACTATATACCTCAGACAACCCTCCCACTGTCCCAGACGCCATTATACAAACCACAAAGTGACCAAGAACACCGCAGAATCTTCTTCTCTTTGCTGAATTATATCAATATCAACTTCTAATCTGGAACATATATACAAAAACATATTTAAACCAGTTTACTCAAGAATTAATAGTAATCTACATGACATTGACCTATAATTTGGCTCTTAAGTAAAACTTGAATCAAAAGTTAAGCACCTTTCAACAAGATTTGCATAAAACTTAAAATCTAATCCAGACAAATCACTCGATCACGAACCAGCAATTCGATCAAAATCCTAGAAATTATGTTAAGAAAACATCTAATCGGCAATTCATTTGATTCGATCGACTGAAACCAAGAAATTCAACAAAATCGCATTGAGAGAAATCTAAGAAAAGCTTTAGAAAAAATTTATCCGTGTACCAGTTCAATGGAGGCTTGCTTGGGTTTGGAATTTGAATTTGTTACACAAAGCAATTCGTGACCAGATCCGAGGAAAGTTTGTGAAAATCGGATGAGAAATTCTGCGAGGGATTAAAAAAGAATAGCAAGGAGTTGGTTTACTTAAACCGGGAACAAATCCCAATTAAGCAGACGCGCTTGGCTGGTTCTGTTTACAATTCGGTTTTGTAAACAAACACAAGAAATGTAACAAATTAATCAAAGAAAAAAAATGTTCTAAAAATCACGATATTTTTTTTGTTTCTAGTAATCACAATGGTTTCTCCCTTTTCATAAATGGCAAATCTCCCATAAAACCATCTTTTGTATTTTCTATTTTTTCATGGTTATTTTCCTTTATAAAAAAAAAGGGATATCATATGTACATTGTATGGTTTTTAGTATTCTCATAAAATAAAATGTCTTTTGAATTTAAAAGAAAAGAAAAACACTAAATATGAGTTCAGATTTATGAGCTAATTCTAAAAACACTAAAAAATCCGGCCGGTAATTTGAGTTCAAAAACACTAAAAACACTAAATATGAGCTCAGAAAAGAAAAACAATTCGACCGGTAATTTGAACAAAAATAAATAAATCCGAACGATAAAAAATTAAGGAATTGCTAATTAGCCTCTACGGGATCATTGGGGGATTGACACTATCATGGTCAAAGATTGATCAAACAAGCTGTCCATATAATGGTTTGATTAACATAGTTATTACTCCAGCAAGATTTAGCTTAAATACGATTTTTAGGTGTGTATATTTTAAAGTTCTTTTGTTTACATCATAACGTTCTCATAAAAAGTGGATATAAAAAAAAAAGTATATATATATATATATATA
>Ga0041059_1002858_pt1 | contig 12427 bp, 8 predicted proteins | sample AraColnosormetaG_FD_56232 | JGI IMG/M metagenome (GOLD analysis project Ga0041059, IMG submission 56232) | Arabidopsis roots microbial communities from North Carolina, USA - Col MF nosort | ecosystem: Host-associated > Plants > Roots > Unclassified | place: USA: North Carolina | collected 2013-09-02 | reverse complement strand
TTTTTTTTTTTTTTCGCTGGCCTGAAACCCCAAACCATTGTCGATGCTCGGTTCGCCGTTCAATGACGTCAACCTTCTCTCTCTTTATCCTTCTCTTTTGCCTCCTCCAGTAAAATTTTGTTAGGGTTTTATGAGCACTTGGGTTAAATTTTGTTAGGGTTGAGTTGATCGATTTGAATTAGAGTGATTTCTTAGAAACTTTTGGCCAAAGTTATGATGATGTTTTTCATGACTTCCCCTATGGAAAATTACCTTCCATAGTGTGATCACGAAATACCACGTAGAACTACATATTCCAATTTACATTCCACGCGGATCTTAGGTTTCATTTGATCCTGGCACAACGTAAACGTAAGAAAGGTCCGGGGTTCGTTGATCCAATGATCACAACGGTCAAGTGATGAGTTTGATACAAAATTTATTGTGGTAATATATATCCCTTTTTTCTTACATTCGAATGCTCTTGTTTTTCATACATTAAAATAATCAAAGCTAATAAACTCTACTACTCACAACCACTTAGATATTCAGAGGAAGAATCTAAAACCCTAACTTTAGGAAGAAGATTAGATGAAACATATATAAATCACTTCAAAATCCAATTCAAATAGACCTATAAAGAACAATACCCTGTAATGAAACGTGACTATATATCAAGGTGCGCTGCATCGGAACCATACCCTAAGAGGAAGTTTCCATGAAGCTTCATGGCAAGACTCATTCGAGTCGATCCAATCATATAAATATTGATGTATACGCAAAATGTAATATATGCTATATATTCATCCAAAAAGCCTCCAAAAATCGTCAACATTCGCTCACCATTATATTTGTTGTCATGTCTATCTTATTTTGGATGAAGGTAAATATCTGAGTTGAGAAAGAAGAACATATAAGGATAGCCAAGGAGACTGCCTGATGTCTATTTATAAACAAAATGGTCATTTCTTGGTATAACTTATAGTCACTTCAAAACATGACATCGACCATTTTGTTCAGAGAAGCAGGCAAGTCATCCTTGGCTACCAAATATTGTTCTCCTATTCATCTTTGACATCTCCTTCTAAATAATGTGTAGACTCAGCCACATAAACTATGAAAATGCTTTAGAAACCAAAGGCAGAATTTTGACATTTTCAAAACATAACACCCTAACAATGATTGAAACTTTTTTAAAGTGAATTTCTAGTGATTCGGAAGACAGAAAAATAAGTATAACATGGATGAAGAAAGCATGTCAAGATAGCCAAAGAGACTGCCTGAAACCTAACCCGCAAGATTCAACATGATCTCAAATTATTATACCTTTTAAACGCATAATAATCCAAAATCCACGAACTTAAAATTGAATCATGGAGGTGAAAAAGATCAGGCAAGTCATCCTTGGCTATTAAACATGACTCTTTTCGCCATATTAGACCTCTCTTCTTCATTATATTTAACTCTCTTTATGTCTCATGCCTTACATTCATGTGCTCTCGTTTTATTTATAACCCTTGAGAGAAGGAATATATGCATATTGATTTCAATATTTATCTCTTTCTTTTTGCATGGGATAAATATAGTCAACTTTGAATTCTTTAACACGGGAATATGTTCCTTTAAATGGACCATGATTCGGGTCACTAAGATAATATTCTTGTCGGTTAATTCACAAAACTATACATCGCATTTGATTTGTGGGTGTAAGCGTTTCCACAATGTAACAACTCTACATAAAATAAAACAATGTACATATTATGTGACTTTAATTAAATCGGTGAATCAAATGCAGATTTAGATGTGGCTATTTGAATCAGTATGAAACACATGTTTCAGTTTGTAAATTCGAACATATCTTTAAATATAATGTTAAGTTTGGATTTAATAGTTTATGATTTATAGAACAGCATATATATGATTAATAGAAAGTTTAAAACCTAATAAAATATTGGCTAACGATAAAAAGGTTTTTCAACATGTACATGGGTTAACACATTGTGGTTAAAATGTTTCAATTTATTTCATATTGTTTTTATTCTCACAACTTTGCATGCATACGGTCCCTTTTATCTAAGTTCAAATTCTAATAATAGTAATCGAGTATATATACGGTCCCTACTCCCTTCTATCTAAGTGGAATGTCTAAAAAAAGTATATGTTCCTTCGAATTGATGCTTCTGCCTTATGGTATGGGCAATTTACTTTTTCTCTAATTTCAAATTTAAAGTAGTTTTCCTTCAAAGTCCAAAATCGGAAATTTTGATGATATGTTGCATTTCTCTATCACCTCTTTCGGATATAAAAAGTTTTGACCATCAAATGATAGAATCAGAAGACCGTAATTTGGATATTGCACATATTCTAGAGTAGTCGATTCTCTATTTTTCATATCATTTTCACTAGGACCCTTGAGAATGTGATTTGATTTGGTTTGGATATCATTATGTCCTTTTCTTAAGTTTTCATTAATATTATTCACTGGCACCGGTCCGGAATTTTTTTTATAACAATTTTAGTCTGTAGAACAATTTTCAGTTTTTTGTTTTGTCCAATAACATGTATATTAGAGCAATAGAAGAAAAAAAAATCGATGAATTTTCGAGTTAGTAAAAATGACGTCTTCCCACTGGCTATTAGTTTGCCTTCTCAAAGCAAATACATGAATTCATGAAGATCAAGAATAAATTATTTTTATTTGTTCTCTTACATTTGATGCGTTTGAAGTTCAAGGTTGATTGTTTAGTTTGTAACGTTAGACTTCATGCTCAAGATTTTACTTTTGTAAGATCTATGTCACCGATTTAGATTTCAGAACTTTTTAAAAATTTAACTAAGATTATTGATCAAACAAAACTGGTATTATATAATAGTTTTGTCATCTTCAATTTACTAAATCAAATACAGCCTTAAGGAAGCCAAGATAAAACGTAATTGTGTCCCAACAGAGAAATAAAAACAAGTTAGCCTCTTCTCCTACCATTTAATTTGAAGCCTCTGAAGAAAGCATTTTGTAGAAGGGACCGTCTTTTTGAATATAAGATTGGTGACGGCCTTCTTTTTTAACACTTCTTACAAATTTGTTTTAAACCCCATTTACATTCGTCCCTACAATATATTGAAAAGACAACGTTTTCTCTGAAGAATTGATCGCTCTGACGAACTCCCTCGTTGAGGAGAACATAACGCAATCCGGTCTTATTGTGAGTAAGCTCGAGGAAGCCCAAATAAAACATTGAATTTCCGCTCGAAGATGCGAGACGAGACGTGGCAAATAAAGGCAGTTCTCACATATATATTTACCTTTCCATGATATGAACACCAAATACCATGCAATTTCGAATGATCCATGTTCTTCCACAATCGCTTGATTTTCATGTATACATATATATATATATATATATATATATATTGATGTATGCGCAAAATGCACGACATACATATATATATGCAAAAAGCCTCGAAATCATGAACATTATCTCTCAATGATTTTTCTTGTCATGTCCATCTTATTTTGAATGAAGGTAAACGTCTGAGATGAGAGAGAAGAACATATAAGGATAGCCAAGGAGACTGCCTGATGTCTTTTGATGAGTAAAATGGTCATTGCTTGATATAACTTATAGTCACTTGTCAAACATGACACTAACCCATTTTACTCAAAGAAACAGGCAAGTCATCCTTGGCTACCAAATATGATTCTTCTATTCATCTTTGACTTCTCCTTCTAAATAATGTATACACTCACTTTCATATACTATAACAAAAACTTTTGAAACCAACTGCGAAAATTTGACATTTTTGAAATTTAACACTTTAACAAAGAATGAAAGTTTCTGAAGTGTAAATTTTATAGTGATTTTGAAGACAGAAAGAAAAGTAGGTATAACATGGATGGAAAAAGCATGTCAAGATAGCCAAAGAGACTGCCTGAAACCTAACCCGCAAGATTCAACATGATATTTGACCTATTATACTTTAAAAGGTATAATAATCCAAAATGCATGAATTTGAAATTGAATCGTGGAGGCGAAAAAGATCAGGCAAGTCATCCTTGGCTACTAAACATGACGCTTTCCGCCATGTTAGACCTCTCTTCTTCATCATACACTTCATTACTCTCTATATGTTTTTGCCTTATTCCATACATGCATGTGCTCTCTTTTTATAACCCTCGAGACTCGAGAGTTGAGAAGGAATATATGCCTATCATATCGATTTCTAAAATTATCTCTTTTCTTTTTGCATGGGATAAATGTAGTCAACTTTATATTCTCCATCACGGGAATATGCTCCTTCATATATCGGACAATTTTTCGGGTCACTAACATAATCTTCTTGTCGGTTCATTCACTAAATTGTATCGTTTTTCATTGGTGGGTTTAAGAGTTAATATATATATATAACGTTCTCGATCATCTTAGATGTTGTATATTATATATACACACATATATAAACAATTAAATGCAACTTTAGACGTGTTTAGTTCATTCTGTCTGAAAGAATTGTTTAAATTTTATGAATCCGAACATATTTTGAAATATAATAACGTTAAGTTTTGATATAATTATGAAATATCTATATAGATGCATAGGTAGTTTAAAAGCTCAATGATATACTATAGACTTAATATTAAAAACGACATTTCAACTAATATATACACACGTGACTCATTGTGGTTGATAAAATGTTCCAATTTATTTAGTGGTTATTAACTTATTATTCTCACTACTTTGCATACGTTTTCTTTGTACTTTTTGTACTACAATTCAAATTACACGTAGCTAATCGAATACATATTCGGTCCCTTTTACCCTAGTGCCATGTGTAAAATTATGTTCCTTAAATTGATGCTTCCGCCTTATGGTATGCTCAAGTGACTCAAGTGGTTCTCGACTATTTCTCTAATTTAAAATGAAAGTTTATTTTTCCTTAAAAATCCAAATTAGGAAATTTGTGTGATATGTTACATTTTTATCATATAACCACTATTGGGTATAAAAAGGTTTGACCATTACATTAAAGAAGAGTCATAATACTTTTTGGCATATTTTTTTTAGGACATTGTGGAATCTCATTTGAAAGTCTTCGATTCTCTTTTCTGTCATCCGATCCATATCTTTTTCATTTCCAATTGTTGAGATTTGATTTGGTTCGAATGTCATCATCTTGTCGTTGCAATAAAAGTTTACACAAATATTATTCACTGGTACGACTGAGGATATATTGTGGGCTAATTTTTGAATTGGGCTAAAGCCTCACATGTGATTAATTTTGAGTTGGGCTAAAACCTATCACATAATTGTTAGTTATTTATGTTAAAATAGAGGTTGCTCTCTCTCACTATTCATACATTTCTCAGCATTTTGGCTAAGATCAAGTATAGTATCTGATTTTATCAATTTAATATCTGATATATGGACTATTGGTTCACATGATACGCTATTTTTAAGTTAGAAACTCACATTAAAATAGCTTATCTGAGTTTTCACAAGTGGTCTAAGCGTTGCTTATATTATTGCACGGATATGGCTCATTCCCACCACCAAATATAGTCCAAATTTTTATGTAAATGCAAAGACATGGGATTTGGTGGTCTTAGACAACTTGTCTCCAATCTCCCTCCATCTGAGTTTTGTTTTTGAATTTTCTCTAACTATGTTAGAAAGATTTGTAGTGATGAAACTCTATCATATATCCAACACTTCCCCTAAAATTCCTTTGTTTCCGTTTCTGCATAATTCCAGTTACACACAAAGTGCATGCTTCCATCAAGTAATTCTAAGAAAAAAAACATTTGTTCACAAACTATGTCCTTTCATTTTTGGATGGTATAGTATATATGGGACAACAAGTAACTAGCTTTTTTGGAGTGTCTTGTTCAAATTTTTGACATATAGATTTGTTTGTATACTACTATATTTCATTTAACTGCATGTTTTAATAAAGAAACGGATCTTTGATACATATAGGTAGTTTTCTAAAATCATTTGGATCTTGTGTCATATCGATTTATTTGTACGTGAGATTTGGCTCACCTTGCCGATTAAAGTTCAACTAACGTTTTGTAAATTTTATTTTGTTTATAGAAATTCAGAAGAGGAAACTTGCACGTCTAAATTTGTATATAAATTATAAAAAGAGCCAAAATGTCACTGTTGTTGGTGTTTATAACCTCTCTTACATACAAGTCGCAAGACAAGAGGTGGTAAATGTGGACTTTTATTCTAACTAATTAAATACAGAAAGATGGAAAGACAACTTTCTCAATTACTCTCTCAAACACAAATTTGATTCTAACTAAATTAAAGTTCAACTAAAGTTAGTTTGTAAATTGTATTTTAGGTTATACTTAATTGTACTACTTTTTCAAAAAATAAAAAACAACTATGTTTTTATTTTCCGCGCATCTTTGCTTGGACGAGTTTGTCGTGTTCTTATTATAAACAAATAGAAAAACGGCAAAAGTCTCACACAAATGGGGGTTACATTACTTCGCTCAATCTTCGGTCTCTGTGCCGTCTCATCTTCATCAAGAGTAACTGATTCCTACTGTTCAACGAAGTCATATCTCCGACGACGCCGGACCTCCGCCTCGAAGCAACGACTCACGGAGATCAAATCCGTAACATCCACTCCTCCTCCTCCTTCTAGGGGTATTCGACGGAGACGGAAGAATAAAGATGAAAACGTGGTGCACAATCCGTATTCGAAGATGGAGATTTGCGAAAAAGCTTGTTGGATTTTTTGGAAGAAGCGAGAGATTTCGTTGGGGATGGAGGAGGTCCACCTCGTTGGTTCTCTCCGTTGGAATGCAGAGCTCAAGCGCCAAACTCTCCTCTCCTCCTCTTTTTACCTGGTTCGTCGTATAAAACTTCTTTCGCCTTTCTATCGTAATATGAATGAATGTGGTTCCCGATGGGATAACTTGATTACACTTCAAACAAGGTTGTTATACACGTGTAACCACTTGGATTCTTGGGCATTGGTCCGGGTGCTTTAGTTAGGGTGAGTTTGCGGTAACATGCAAAGAGCATGCTCACCTCCGGATTAGTCGGACTTGACCTAGACACGATACCGATAATTCAGTTTGGTTGAGTTGGGATAGTTTCTACGGATTTGAAGTTTTATTTCATTTCCATGGAACACTGAAATGTTAAGTCTTTTCAAGTTAACAAAACTGAGAAAACTAAAACTTGCAGGGATCGATGGTACTGGACTAGGTCTCATTCGTCATCACAAGAAACTTGGGGAGTAAGTAATGTTTTATTCATTTCCTTTTAAGTTTCTATTAGCTTTTCCATTTTTTTAACATTCCCTGTATCTAAAAGAGTATGGTTTCTCTGTTTTTGTAACTTTGATTTTAGGTAGTTTAATTTTGAAGTATTGGCATGTTAAGGGATCTTTATTTTTAAAGTTTTTGTATTTGAATAGGATTTTTGATATATGGTGCCTTCACATTCCCGTCAGTGATCGTACTCCATTTAAAGGTGCCTTTATAACCCCCTTGTAAAGTACCAAAATGGCTATTTAACTGAGAAGATAGCTAATCCCGTTTAAACCTTTTTGTGTGTGTTTAGACTTGGTGAAGCTTATTGAGAGGACAGTTAAGTCGGAGAACTACCGTTTCCCAAATAGACCAATATATTTAGTTGGAGAATCTATTGGAGCATGTCTTGCGTTAGATGTTGCAGCCAGGAATCCCAACGTTGATCTTGCTCTGATCTTGGTTAATCCAGGTACACAAGCTAGGTCTGCGGGATTCTTATTTTGTCGCAAAAGATAACAAAATATGTACATCTTTGTTCATCATAGACATTAATTAATTTTCGCAGCCACACATGTCAACAACTTCATGTCAAAACCTCTATTAGGAATGCTTAATGTTTTACCTGATGGAATTCCCACACTATGGGAAGACGTATTTGGTTTTAAGCAAGGTACTTTTATTCCCTTATCATATTTTATCTTGAAATACAAGCTTGAGGTCCAAGTTGGATCTCTATAATGGTTTTGGCATCTTGTTGATTTTACTTAGAAAGCAGTGACGGCTGCAAAATTTTATATAATATCAGTTCCTTGTAGATGGAGAACTTATTAAAACATCAAAAACTTGTGTGTCTTCTTTGTTCCCGGGGCTTTATCATGTAGGCGCTCCATTGACTGGAATATTAGAAGCTATGTCAAATGAATTTTCCGTCCAGCGAATGGGCGGAGTGGGTGGAGGGATGCTAAGAGATCTCTTTGCAGTTTCAGCTAATCTTCCAGTAAGTGTTCCTTCTTAGGAACTCATGATTTATAGTTTATAGTCTATACATTTTCAGTTTCACTTATCAAGTTCTTAAGTAATGCGATCAACACCTTGAAAATTATATTTGTAGACTCTGAGTAGGATGTTCTCTAAGGACACACTCCTTTGGAAGCTTGAAATGCTAAAGTCTGCTATTGCTTCTGTAAATTCTCACATATACTCAGTTAAAGCTGAAACACTGATACTTCCAAGGTCCAATAATTTTCTTTGTTTTAGAAATTATGAATCTCTTTTACTTTTTTCAAAGAGATGTTATAGCTTGGAGCATAAGTGTAATGTGATTATGACTATCTCAGTGGACGTGATCAATGGCTGCTTAATGAGGAAGACATTGTCAGATACTCGCGAACGTTGCCAAATTGTATTGTACGTAAGCTTGATGACAATGGACAGTTTCCTCTTTTGGTAAGTGATCTCTCTTCATCCAATACTTAGGGTTTAATATTGATACTACTATTAAATAGGTTCTTGAAATCTCTATATATCCTACACTTCAATTATCTCTCTTTTACATCTCATGTTAGGAGGACAGCTTAGATCTGGCTACTATCATCAAGCTTACTTGTTTTTATCGCCGTGGGAAGTCACATGATTACGTTTCGGATTACATTAAACCTACCCCTTTTGAGTTACAACAACTATTAGACGAGCACCGGTAAATGCCTTACTAATTGCTATATCTTAGTTTTTCTATATGTATATAGCAAAAGAAATAAAAGGTTATAGTAAATACTGAATGGAATATTCCGCGGTGCAGATTGCTAATGGATGCTATTTCACCTGTAATGCTATCAACTCTAGAAGACGGTACAATTGTCAGGAGCCTCGAAGGATAACCTTCGCAAGGGCCGGTTGTGTACGTTGGATATCACATGATATTGGGGTTTGAGTTGGCTCCAATGGTAGGTCTACTCTTAAAAGAGAGGAATATTCACATGCGTGGTTTGACACATCCGATGGTATTTATGTATATCCAAGACTCGTTAGTCGACCCGAAGATGTTTGACAAATATAAGTTAATGGGTGGAGTACCTGTCTCCAATATGAATTTCTACAAACTACTGCGTGAAAAGGCTCATGTGCTTTTGTATCCTGGAGGTGTCCGCGAAGCTTTGCATAGAAAGGTTATGTTATAATTAATATATTGTTGCGTGGTGACCTTTTTCGGTTTCTACAATTTTGGATATTAGTGTTTTGGAGGTTAACATGTAAAGAGAGACTTCACAGGGTGAAGAATACAAGCTGTTTTGGCCAGAACAATCCGAGTTTGTGAGAGTTGCATCTAAATTTGGAGCGAAAATCGTTCCTTTCGGTGTTGTTGGAGAAGACGACATCTTTAATGTAAGTATTCTCTACACAAATATTAAGATCTACACTATTTCATTTCCTTCATGTAACTATTTATCACATATGCATTATTAACCCCATTCAAATTTCTACTTACTCGAGATTCTCGGCCTTTACCAAGATTGTTGCGTTATTCAACATCTTAAATGTGCGTTCAGCGAACCTCGGTTTCGAGTAACTTTGGCTTGAGACATTGGCTGATTTTCAGATTGTATTGGACTCCAATGATCAAAGGAACATCCCTATCCTAAAAGATTTAATGGAAAAAGCAACAAAGGACGCTGGCAACCTAAGGTGTTTTATGTTTGATCACACTATATATATTCTCATTTATAAACACATATGTGATTTTGAACGTCATAATTGTCAGGGAAGGAGACGAAAGCGAATTGGGAAACCAAGATTGCTATAATCCCAGGACTTGTACCTAAAATTCCAGGGCGGTTCTACTATTACTTTGGCAAACCAATAGACTTAGCAGGTATCTATATAATCTAAGTGTATGCTCTCTACATCAAATCACTGACCTCATTACTTGCAATAATGGCGGGGTTTTTTTTCCATGGCAGGTAAGGAGAAGGAGCTGAAAGACAAAGAAAAGGCACAAGAGGTTTACTTGCAAGCAAAGTCTGAGGTCGAACAATGCATTGCATACTTAAAAATGAAAAGAGAGTGTGATCCTTACAGACAATTGTTGCCAAGGATGATGTATCAAGCCTCACATGGTTGGTCTTGTGAAATCCCAACGTTTGATCTCTAACTTATACTGTGGCTATATATGTTATAGACATCTAATCATATGATGTTTAGAGGTTCTAAGATTCTTTAGAGATCTAAAGATCTTTTATTTGTTCATCGAAAATAAGACAAGATTATTTAACTGAATGTACATGACATGAATCTATCTATTACTTTCGTAAGATTACAAGTTTTTATTTATGTTTTGAATGTAATGTTAAACTAGACTCAAATAAATATTACCACAAATCTGACATTCTTTTGAAAAATCTGGCATGCTTTGGAAAATATGGCATTCTTATATCAAGTGTGAGATATTCTTTTGAAAAATCTGACATCTTTTGAAAAATATGACATGATTACATCAAGTGTGACTGTGACATTCTTTAGAAATATATGTGACATAACTCTTTTGAAAAATCTGACATTCTTTTGAAAAATATGTATCATAAGTTTTTTTAGTACACCAAGTGTGACATATATTCTTTTGAAAAGTCTGAAAATATTCTAAGAATTTGAGACTTTAGTTTCCAGAGTCAAACCAAACTTGGAGGCCTTTACATGCATCTCTTATCACCAGTCGCTCGGATTTATGAAAGTTATAATGAATGCAGTCGTATGTAATCTTTCTTTAGGATCAAACAACAATTTCAATTACTCTGTCTAAAATTCTTGATTTACATGCGATCAAGGTATACTGTATATAGGTAATTTGTTAAAAATGCAAAACTCACAACCGAAGAAGATTTATGTTATTTTGGTTCTTAAAGTACGTAGATAGTTTTCTAAAATCAAATTAAAAATCTAAGAAAATATACAACGTTAAGAAAGAAAAAACAAAGACACACACACACATACATGTGAACACCCTCCCGATTGGAGTTAAAACTAATTTAAGTTTCGAAATTAAAACAAGATCCAAAAGGTCACTGTTGTTGCGGTCTTTACATCCAAAAAATGTATTTATTTGTGCTCTACTCTTTTAAATACAACAGGAGGTGTGCAATATGGACTTTCTCAATTATGTTGTATCCTACCTATATAATGAAATAAAATCCAACGGAAGAAGGCCATTAATTCTCCTCCACGTGCGTTATGTCTTTTATTTGTTTTCTATGGGGCTCTATTATGTTTGGTCAGCGCAACCTAATTATTATTTTTTTGTATCATCAAACAGTTGTGTTTTTATTCTTCCACGATAGTTCAATCTTGTTTTGTGTTTTTATTCATCAAAGATTCAATTATCTTTTAAACACCTAATTTTCATACAAAATATAACTTTTTTTTTTATAAGATGATAAGACTTTTGGTATTCCTTCTATTATAATTGTGATTCCACTCTTGTGTATTGTAATTTAAAAACTTAAAATTTTATATTTTAGACTAATATATCGTCAATATTAACCACTTCAAATATTTATTATAAAATCTACTTCGGCATTTTCAAACGTACCCACTTCCGATTCTATGCAGTTTAACTTATTACACTAATTTTTATTTTGATGTGTTTTTATTTATTATGAAATTATTACAATAATCTAGTAAAGTTAAATTATAATTCACCAAAAGTTTGCGGTTGCCAAATATTCTTCATTATTATTATTTTTCATATCTCAAACAAAGTAGTTATGCAACCTTGCTTAAAATATATGATCCCATAAATTTTCAAAACCGGTTTTATATGCAAAGTACATGTCAAAACGTTATCTTATTTACATCCATTTACTAATCAAATATCTATTTTACCACAAAAGGTGTGTTTTATACCCTATCATGTTTTACTCTTGAGATATGTTCTTTGACACCACCCACAAAATATCTCTACGAAATACGAAGCCACTATATGTCTCTTTAATTTCACTTTTTATAGTTTTTTTCACCGCTAAAATTGTTGACTAAAAAATATATTGCATAAAAATAATTGATAATATATTTATAAGAAAAACTATGATAAGAAAAAATATAATCGGTTGAAATGAGTCATGACTAACAATAATTAAAGGTTAGGAAATTAAAAGAAAATAAATTCTGAAATAACTAAAAAAAAAAAAA
>Ga0041059_1002857_pt1 | contig 12429 bp, 7 predicted proteins | sample AraColnosormetaG_FD_56232 | JGI IMG/M metagenome (GOLD analysis project Ga0041059, IMG submission 56232) | Arabidopsis roots microbial communities from North Carolina, USA - Col MF nosort | ecosystem: Host-associated > Plants > Roots > Unclassified | place: USA: North Carolina | collected 2013-09-02 | reverse complement strand
ATGACTTTTTTTTTTTTTTGTCAAAGTACTTGAATGATGAAATATCTAAAACTCCAAATAAAAAAGAATTGCAAAACTAATAGGTATACCCCTAATGCATGTGTTCACGTAAACATGTTTAACAAGTGTTGTTAAGTAAAATTCCTACGTAAGATAAATCAAGGCCATAATTATTTTTTTAGAAATACTTTTACACGATTTTTTTTAATTCTTAAAACTAAATTATCTAATTATCCCATGTGTGTGTGTAGTATTGAGAATTCGTCAATAATAATTTGTCATATATTTTTCAAATAAATCTTTGTTTCTTATTTAAAATCATTAAAGTAAAATTACAATAGTAATTTTGTCTAGATGGATTTAGAAATCGGAAACATAAAATTTGTCAAACTAATGAAGAACTCTAGAAACCAACCCAAAGATATATATTAAGCAAGAAACAAAATGATGCGGCACCTGTTCTTCTCCTGCACTTATGCATCGGAGGTTTGGGCTGTGCTTGCAAAAGGCGTGTTCAAAACACATTTTTCTACTGATTGGTCGCGATTCTATCCTACGTCGAAGCTCATCATCATAGTCGAGTAGACATCTTCCTCCTCAAATACGTCGTTCAAGTAACGCTCTATACCATTTGGAGGGAAAGAAATGGAAGGTGGCATGGCAAACCATCAAACTCTCCAAGCCAATTAATCAAATGGATTGATTCACAAGTCCGCAATCAATTCACAACAATCAAAAGGTCAAAGGATAGGTGGTATGAGACTTGTTTTCAAGCTTGGCTTCAAAGTCGATCATAATCTCATCATCATGATTATCAATTTTAAGTTTAGTATTGTGTAGGACTTCAAACTCCCGTTGCACTAATTGTAAAAACGTTATTTTTCTTTTGAATATAATTTAATATTAGATTAAAAAAAAAATGATGTAAATATTTATAGTAATTCATCTTCGGTTTGAAAGATATGTCCAGTTTTTATCAATGCAGGTTTAACTATATGAATGTCGTTGGAAGTTTCTGACTAATATTCTTACGACATACGAGTTTTCGATGATAATTTCATCAATAATTTACGACAAATTTCTGACATAGTTAGTTTTGGATCAGTAAACTCTAATTAATTTAATTTTGTTAGAAATTAGTCAGAGTTTACTTTATTTACGATAAATTTTTGACATATACAGTTGTCGAAAATACATAATACCTTTTGTAGATATTTGATTTCGATCTATCTACTTTCATAATTTTTTCTTGACGGATAATTTACAGCTAACGAATTTAATTTTGTAGGAAGTGAGTCGGAAGTTTTCCATTTGCGATAAATTTCCGCAAAATATGGATTCTTTTTGTAGTAATTTGATTTCGATGTATCTACTTTCTTAATTTTTGTTTTAAGATGATCATATTATTTTGAATTTTTTTATATGGTCAATAGAGTGGGTCTTGGGTTCATTGGATAACCTAATTTTCTCCTCTTGTACATCTCAGATCCAAAGAATAGTAACTAAAGAATTTTAACAAATGGGCAGAAGAGTCTCACCTAATTCCTTGCTGGATTGAATTGTCCCATCAAGAATGTTTTCTGCCCAATCCGTAGTTTTAGACCAAAGAAATAAAAATAAATTTTATGTAGATTCAACTACATTTTTATAGATTATATACTTTGATTCATGTACATTTTTTATAGATTATGCATAACAGGATACATAAAGGCGAAATATTCATTTATTATATATACCATTTTGTATGGTGAGATTTTATCTCCTCTTAAATAACTAAAATAGCTATACGGGATGAGCGAAAGAGAATCTATAAAAATGTACAATGAGGTCATGAACTGATGATGGAGGTAATAATAACAGCATTGACAAAAAAAAAATTGCACGAATCAAATATTTTCTTAATTTACATGCATTACTATGTTCCAAATTACTTTGAGGTTCTACGTATCTACAGAATGGGAAAAGAAAGTCAGATTTTGAATATGAGCAAATAAAAAATCAGATATTTTGTAGAATTATAAATATTCAAATAATAATTAAAGTCAAACAATTTGGATCCTCTTCACGTCATTCTAAAACCCTATAAATAAGCACATCTTCTCTTCATTTCTTTTCATCTCTCTCTTCAAACTCAATCAATAATCCTTAAAACACTAAAGAAAATACCAATGGCTTCAAAGAACTCAACCTCTCTTGCTCTTTTCTTTGCCCTCAACATCCTTTTTTTCACCTTAACCACTGCTACTGATTGTCGATGCAACCTAAGTCCTAAGCCTAGGACGGTCCCAAGTCCAAAGGTCCCGAGTCCTAAGTACCCAAGTCCTTCGATTCCAAGTCCTTCGGTCCCAACTCCTTCAGTCCCAACTCCTTCAGTTCCAACTCCTTCGGTACCAAGTCCTAACCCTACGCCTGTCACTCCTCCGAGAACCCCTGGTTCATCCGGAAACTGTCCTATCGATGCTCTCAGACTCGGTGTGTGTGCGAATGTCCTAAGTGGTCTACTTAACGTGCAGTTGGGACAGCCATCAGCTCAACCATGCTGCTCGCTCATCCAAGGTTTGGTTGACCTTGACGCTGCGATTTGTCTCTGCACTGCCCTTAGGGCTAACGTTCTTGGCATCAACCTTAACGTTCCTATATCTCTCAGTGTTCTTCTCAACGTTTGCAACAGAAGGCTTCCGTCTGATTTCCAATGTGCTTAAGCGGTATCAGCGGCTATCCATACTCTTCATGCGCGCAGTGTTCTCTTTAAAATCATTACTGTTTGAATAAATGCATGAATGGTAGGTTTTAATGTTTCAGTTTGAATTTGTTTAAGTGATAGAATAAACATGTGAGAGTTTTATAGTTTCATTTTGTAAACGTTTCCCGTCTTCGCCATTTGTATACCTGTGAAGCAATATATTTCTCTATTTTCAACCTATTTACCGAAAGAAGTTTTGTAAGCAACGTCTTATTTTCAGATTCTTGCATGTGGGTTATTTCTATTTTGACATGCATGCGATGAAACGAATGGAGGGTTATGTTCGGATTGTATATGAATCGTGATAATGTGTAAATGTTAGTTACATTAAGCTCTATGATACATAATTAAGTTTACGTATGTGGTGGGAATTTTGATCACTCTTGCAAAGATATATCTATGTACAAATATAGTCGCAGAGAAATAGTAAAAGAAATAAAACAAAACACTATTGACACAATCTAAGGTTTTGAATAACTGAATATGAAAATCGAATTCTAGATTGTGGAAAATTTATATTTTAACATGCACACGGTGATACGAATGTACGAAGGGTTATGTTCGGATTGTATTGTGATAACGTAAATGTTAGTTACTATGATACAGAATTAAATTTACGTATGTGGTCACATGCAGTGGGGACTGGGGAATTTGGAGTACTCTTGCAAAGATATATCTATATACAAATAAAGTCGCAAAGAATGACTAAAAGAAATAAAAAGTAAACAATATTGCGATAATCTAAGGTTTTAATAACTGAATATAAAAAACGAATACCAGAACTTATAGGATCTCTCTCAGCCAAACTAGAGCATGCTTAGAAGCTAGAATAACAGTTCTGGAAGCAGAGAAGCCGAGTCCTATGGCTCCAATATATTAATAATAATTATCTGCAATAAAATAAATCTAATCAACTTGATAGATTAACTAGAGTTTATTTGCCAGGTTAAATCCTCAGTGTCACCAAAAACTATTTGGTGGGTTCGATTATCATCACTAAGTGAGAGGAAAACAAATTTGGTGTTAAAACCACTTGACTTCTAAAAAAAACAAACAAATACTGATAAATAAGGTTAAAATCTATAGTAGCTAACTTGAAAAATAGAAATTAAATCATATTAATTCTTTTGTAGTTTGCTACATATTATATATATATATATATATGCAAAATTCTCATTTGTTTATTTATTTAAAAAACTATGTTTGTCAAATATGTAGCAAACTAGAAAAGACTTATTTAAAAATATTTCGAAGACCTTACTACTACTTACAACCTTGTTGGAAATAAAACAATTTGAAATATCTAGAATCAAATTGAAACTGATGTTCAGTCGGGTAAAACCTCAATAAAAGTAATAAATAGCTGCCCAATCAAATTCCGTTGCTCATTTACAAATCCTCTTCCATATGCATATACAGTATGTGTCCACTTCACGTTGTTAATTTTTCTTGCTCTTTGTTTCTTGTGAAGAAGTTTGAAATAATGTGTTGTTTTTTTATTGTCAGCTTAAACTATTTTGTGGTCCTAGGATCATTGAAAATGTGATATTTCTTTGAGGACAAATTTTTTTATTGACATTTAAGTAAGAGCCCCTGTTTTCGTGTGAAGATCAATGGTTTATTTTCGTTACGCTAATAATATACTAAAATATATGAGTACGTTCACATCCTAATTTTTATCTTTGGCAATTATGTCAATAATTTATATTTATTTGTTCGTTTTGGTCTATTTTTAGTTGCATTTTCTCAACCTTTTAGTTGATATATCTGCTTCATGCATGTCTCGTTACATACTTTTTTTAAAAAAATACCTTGGTTAGGTAGTTTTAAAATATTATGAATTACATGGCGTAAGCTGTGTTACTGTAGTGTTAAAAATGATTTTTGGGTCTAATCACAAGTTTGGCATAAAGACTTAGGTTGATCAAATGTACTAACAGTTATTCAGTTAGTGATTGTGATAATAAAGTAGAAGGGTTTTAATTTCTTGTTTATAATAAGTTTCTTCATGAGAACTCTTTATGAAAACTTTCTTTGTCCGGTTTGGATTCCGTTCTAATTTTTATAATAATTGACAAAAAAGAATCAAATTCTTCGTGGATCAAAAATTATTTCCACATTTTCATTTTCGTTTCTGTTTGTCAATGATTTTCGAATTTTCTGAAATTGAGTTCTTTACAAATTCAGACAATAAAAATGTGTGATTGGATTAGTCTAGTGATAGTAGGGCTGACTTTTAATCAGGACCATTAATTGTAATCCGTATGAAAAATACTTCCAAAGATAAAAGCCGATAAATATGTACGTTTTCGTAAATCTATCAAACAATTAAAAATTGTGATCTTCAAGTCAACGTAACGTCTACACAAGACGACCCATATTAGTGGCGAATAAACAAACATGACGATCCTTTAACATCAGCGCGAAATATGGAATACTATTATAATGTTTTAAGTGTTCAATTCATTTAAAATAACTATCTCAACTTAGCCGACTACAACAAACATGTCTTTAAATTAGCCAAAAAAAACAAACACGTCTTTGAGTTGAGTTCTGACCTCAACTCTAAATTTAAACTCAAAATTTACATTCAGTATAAATCTTGGAGTCCACTCCCAAATAAATACATTCATATAATACTCTTAATACTATTCCCACGTACGACCGTGGTGGAAAGATAACCACTTGAAATAATAAATATAACTTTTTGTATGATTTTCTTTAAAACTATATATTAAACTATTAAATGTGTCCATATCACCGTGTTAGTTTTTCTTGTTCTTCATTTCGTTTGAAGAATCCAAATGTTATATATTCTCTTAATTGACTTTTGTTTTTCTTTTTGTCTTCGCATTGCTGAAACGATTATATTTTCTTTCGGTGCAAATATTAGCTCTATCTTTTTTTGCTTTTCTTTTTGTCCTAGCATTGCTAAAAAGATGAGATTTTTCTTTCGGGACAAAAATATTACTATTGACTTTAAGAAACATTAAATCTGCATTTTCCGGGAAATCAAATGATTTTGCGTTACTCTATATTTTGAGTATGTTCACATCGTACATGTTTTTAATTGGATTATGCTCATGACATATTTTCTCAAAGTTAGAATTACATTTTGATAGAACAGTATAATCAGTTTTGTTTTAAGTATCACTTTATCAAAGTAGGAAACTAAACTATCGATCGAGTGAACCCTGTGTATACATAACATAGCATCAAAATTCAACCAGGATTTGTAATTTTTGGGTTGTTTATTACGACCGGTTTGGAGAGAAATTTCAATGGTATATTTTTTTAACTATTACTCATTTATAAAGGACATATTTTTAATATTGTGGTGAACAAATATGGAGTAAGGAACAATTTAGGGTAACCCAATTTATCCTTCAGTTTGGAGTAGTGGAATATTTTTTGTTTATAATGTGATCCTTCAAATTTTATGTTTATATTTTATACTAGAAATAAATTTATATGTTTTCATTTTATATCAAAACAAATCTTATATATATATGTTTTTTATATATACACTAAAAATAACTGTATCTTTAAAACTAGTTTAAAGGATCTCATTTCTCACTTTGCCATATGATGTCGAAACAATATATTGATGTTTAAACAAAAATGTATTTACTTTTTATTTTATTTTTATTTACGTAATATTGTAATGTAATTTTAATTATAAAATAAAAATTTAATTTGATTAAAGAAATAAACATTTAATTTGATAAAAAGCGTAATTTTATTAAACTATTGGTAAACAATTAATTTTTGTTGACAGCCCTAAAAATAATAATTGAAATGTGCAATGAGGCCATGACTTCATTAATGAATTGTTCTGTAAGTAAAACAAGTTGGTCCTCTTCATATGATCACATCCTTCTAAAATCCTATAAATACCCACACCCTCTCTTCATTTTCTTCATCTCTCACTCAAACATTCTCCATAACAATGGCTTCAAAGAACTCAGCCTCTCTTGCTCTTTTCTTTGCCCTCAACATCCTTTTTTTCACCTTAACCGCTGGTACTAATTGTAGATGCAACCCGAGTCCTAAGCCTAGGCCGCTCCCAAATCCTAAGGTCCCAAGTCCTAAGGTCCCAACTCCTTCGGTCCCAAGTCCATATGTTCCAACTCCTTCGGTCCCAAGTCCTTCCGTACCAACTCCTTCGGTCCCAAGTCCTTCCGTACCAAGTCCTAACCCTACGCCAGTCATTCCTCCGAGAACCCCTGGTTCATCCGGAAACTGTCCTATCGATGCTCTCAGACTCGGTGTATGTGCGAATGTGCTAAGCGGTCTACTTAACGTGCAGTTGGGACAGCCATCACCTCAACCATGCTGCTCACTCATTCAAGGTTTGGTTGACCTTGACGCTGCGGTTTGCCTATGCACTGCTCTTAGGGCTAACGTTCTTGGCATCAACCTTAACGTTCCTATATCTCTCAGTGTTCTTCTCAACGTTTGCAACAGAAGGCTTCCGTCTAATTTCCAATGTGCTTGAGGGATATCAATTACACATACGACGCACACAGTTTACTCTTTAAAATAATCACAGTTTGAATAATTGCATGCATGTATGCAAGTTAAGGGTTCAATGTTTCAATCTTTTGTTTAAGTGTGAGGCGTTATCTTTTTCCGCGCATATATGTTTTTGTTGTAACTTTTATTGTTTAAATGAAAGACGTTTCATAGTCCATTTTATTTGTTGTCAAAAAAAGAAAAAAAAAGCGTCTAGTATTCAAATATTTCATGTAATTTTCTGTATACAAATATTTTCCTTTATAATTTTGGATGAGAATATTTCGTGTATATTTAAGCCAAATTGACAAAATGAGGTTCTGAGTAGAATCCAAAACTAAAATCTAGTCAAACTACGATATTTATGACAGTTCTATAGCCAGCTGCAGCTTTTTGTTGTACTAGTTACTATACCTTCCAATCAATGAAATCAAGATTGTATGATTTGATATTTCTCCAAAACTGTAGTGTAGTTGAACATACCAATGATTAATTCTTTGTTCAGCCTTTGATAATCAAAATTTAAACTTGATTGGAGATATTGAAATTTCCGAAGAAGATAGTATGCTACATTTACTACTTATAGGCCTACGACTTTGGACCGAACGGTTCTGGTTCAATTTGGATAGTCGGTTTTTGAGTAATTCGGTTAGGAGGTAAGGTTATTTAATAAAACGGAATCAAAATTTGGTTCGGTTATCGGTTAATTTCATACGGTTATTTATCTAAGATCCATAAGAATTTAGGTTCGGTTTGGTTTGAAAAAATTTTAAGAAAAGTTTGTACAATTTTGTAAAATCTGGTTTAATCAGTAATATTGGTTAGAAAAATTAGAGAAAATAACTCAAACCCTCAAATTCTGGTTTGGTTCGGAAAACCCAATTTGGTTTGTAACAGTAAATCGTTTTACTTGGAGACGTCTTCTAGTTGGAGAGCGCAATTCAAAAGAGTGGTAATTGCAAATTAAGGCCTTGAATGGATGCAGTTTTTAGGATAGTTTTTAGATTTTGATTTTGCAAAAACTAAATATTTATCAATTCATGATTTTAAAAAAAGTAGATTTTTAGAAAATAGGGAAACCAGATTTTAGAAGATTTTGCTTATTTCTTCAAAAAATCCAAAAACCAAATTTTGTAGGTTTTAAAAAACATTTACGTGACATTTTTTTTTCAATTTTGTTTATTATTTTAAATGTTACTTTTACCATTTATCAAATTATTCAAAACTAAAAACGTTTGAAAAATAATAATTATGTCAAAAACCTAAAAACTAAACAAATTACTATTCAATATTTTGCAAAAACTAAAATCTATATCAAAAATCAAAAACTACAAAAATCAGAAACCAAAAACTACAAACCAAAAACTAAAAACCCATAAAAAACTATAAAACATTTATGGCCTAATTTTTGGCGTAGCATTTTGTTTTAATAAGCAGTTTCATAGTTGATCATGCAAATATTTATAGTTATGAAATGAATTGGCGTTAAAGCATGTTGAATAATAGTTACTGTGAAGGTATAAAATAGATATATGCACAGTAAAACCTTATATATATATCACTGTTTTATTTTTTTCTTGTTATTGGTTTCTTTTTAAGAAGTTCCAAATGTTATTTTAATTGAGTTTTATATATTTTTGTCCTAACATTGCTAAAAAAAAAAAGATATTTTCTTTCAGGACAAAATTTATTATTGACTTTTATAAACATTATATCCAGCCTTTTCCGGAAAATCAAATGATTCTGCTACTCTAAAATATTCATATGTTCACATCTTAGTTTCATTCATGTTTAATTTTGGTTATAATACCCATAATTTAGATTCCTTTGTTTTTTTATATGTGAACATATTTTCTCAAAGTTAGTTCTACATCTAAATGGAACAGAAAATAACATTGGATTGATTTTAAATAACAGCAGTTTATCAAATTAGGAAACTAAACTAACTATCGTGTAAACCTTCTTAGAATTATTAAGTAAATCGCCGGATCACTCTATTCTCTCGTGGATGTCATCTCACGGGTTGTTTTAGCCAACCGCAAACCTCTTCTTCATCGAACTTTGTAATTTCAAATCTCAAATGCAAGAAATAAATCAATACAAATTGTTCTAACCAACATTGGAAAAAAAAATTGAGATGTTCTTGTCTAAATTCTCTTGCAAGTTGGGATTAGTCATATATAATCCATATGAGATCTAATTTGTATTCATACTGTTTGCTTTACGTCACAAATGACACAACCATGCATATAGACAAACCTGATTCATCCAGGGCTTTGATGTCCTCTTATTTATGCATAAGAGGATCCAAAATTTTGAAAACATTCACATTGAACATTTTTTTCCGAGGAAGTTCGAGAATTTTGTTAGCATGTCTTCCTCTTCTGGGACCAGTTTGTGATAAAACACATCCTCTCGGAAAAGAGTGTAGAGCACAACTTCCTCTCGAATGTACTAAGACCACTAGACTAACGTATAGAAGCTCTCAAGTAAAATGGCTACGATCCAAAGAGAATCTGAAGGTATGTGCAATGAGGTCATGAACCATCATGATGGTGGTGATAATAACAGATTAACAGCATTGACAATTTGAAAATAATAGTAATATGAACGCACAAATCATATTTATTTCTTAAATAGAAATGTTTTACAAAAACGATTAATGTCTAAATTAATTCAAGGTTCTACGAATCTACATAAAGGAAAGTAGAAAGGTCAGAATTTGTATATGTAGATAAGGGCAAATAAATAAATAAACAGATATTTTGTAGAATTGCAAATATATGTGAATAATCAAATATAATAGAACAAGTTGGTCCTCTTCACATCCTTCTAAAACCCTATAAGTACCCACACCCTCTCTTCATATATCTTCATCTCTCACTCTCTCAAAGACACTGAATAAATCCTTAAAACAAACTTTTGAAAGAAAAAAATGGCTTCAAAGAACTCAGCCTCTATTGCTCTTTTCTTCGCCCTTAACATCATATTCTTCACCTTAACCGCTGCAACAGATTGTGGTTGCAACCCAAGTCCTAAGCACAAGCCTGTCCCAAGTCCTAAACCCAAGCCGGTCCCAAGTCCCAAACCCAAGCCGGTCCCAAGTCCTTCAGTACCAAGTCCTTCGGTCCCAAGTCCTAACCCTAGGCCGGTCACGCCTCCGAGAACCCCTGGCTCATCTGGAAACTGTCCTATCGATGCTCTCAGACTCGGTGTATGTGCGAACGTTTTAAGCAGTCTACTCAACATTCAATTGGGTCAGCCATCAGCTCAACCATGTTGCTCGCTCATCCAAGGTTTGGTTGACCTCGACGCTGCCATTTGTCTTTGCACTGCGCTTAGGGCTAACGTTCTTGGTATCAACCTTAACGTCCCGATATCTCTCAGTGTTCTTCTCAACGTTTGTAACAGAAAGGTTCCGTCTGGCTTCCAATGTGCTTGAAGGATATCAGCTATGCATACGATGTGATGCCCGTGCACAAATATCTTCTTCGAAATTGTTACAGTATGAATAAATGCATGTAAGCTATAGAGTTTATGTTTTAAATTTTGAATTTGTTAAAGTGAAATAACCAATGTGTGAGAGTGAGACTTTCTTAGTTTTTTTTTTCCGTCAACGTTCCTGTATTCCGGTCTTGTATGCTTTTGTAGCAATCTATTACTATTTTCAACCCGTTTAATAAAAGAGATTTTGTACTCATTTTCAAATTCTTGCGTTACAAATTATAATTTAAATCTTTAAATTGACATATTCATTCTGTAGAATACGTTTTTTTTTGTTTACGAAATAGTTGATTTCTGCTTAAGAAAAAACTATTGATCATTGTACGTGATATTAACCTAACGATTACATATCTCGAGCTTAGTTTGAATTTTCCCTTTAAACCATGATCTTCCGTAATCTAAAACTGTATTTAAAACATTAAATTATGAGTGGACCATTATCAACCAAACATAAGTTGATTTGTTCTTCCTTTTTTTTTCCGGGTGAAATACGGTTTGAGTGATCATGTTTATGTGGTTTCATTAAATCATTAGCCCAAGACCGAGAGATCTTGAAAAATAATATGGATGGCCATGAACCCATTTTTAGCTAAAACTTTGAACCGGAAATCAAGTCTTTGCCTAATCTATTTTATCCATGAATGAGCGGTACTGTTGAAGAAGTGATTCGTTTAGAACTCCGGTTAACTCGGTTTAGATTAAAACATAACCAGAAAACGGGAGACTGGTTAATGCGGTATCGAGGGTTAAGAGAGAGCCTCTTATTCGGATGAAGGGTTTACTATTATAAGAATTGGATATAAGAGCTTGTAACTCTGCTTCTTCTTCCTCTGTTTTGAAACTCCATCATCACGAGTTCAAGAACTTGTAGAGTAAAGCTACGCATGTTGTATATTCTTGATAGTGAATTAACTGAACTCGATCAACACATGAGGTGATTACTGATTAGTAAATTTTCAACAACTTTTTATGAACGTTAAATATATCTGTCAATATCATCTAGAATTACTTGATGGAAATTTAAAGAAAATGTTTTTTGTTTTGTTTTGTTATCATCAGTTTTAACATTCATACCAATAGAAGTTCATGTTCGGGGTTTTATGACCCGTGATGATGTGAATGTGAGTTACATACATTAAGCTCAATGACAGACGCAAATGGATGTATGTGGGGACACTGGAAAATTTGGAGTCTTGCAAAAGATATTTTACAAATATAGTCGCAAAGAATGAATCATAGAACGGAACAAGATGGTTTACAGTACTAATATAATCTAGTACTGTAAATTGAATGACAATTAGTTTTATTACTCGGAAATGTTAAGAGAAAAACGTACCAAAATATGAGCATAATAACTTACTAATTCGAAAAATTTAAAGTTTCGTAATTACTAATCGTATACCATAAAATAAATCTAACAACATTGAGAAATAACTTTTAAAAACGTTATCTATGTATAGTAGTTATTTTCTTAAATACAACTACTAAAACAAAATATCATTATATGCTATATATCTAGCTCTTATATAATACTAGATAAGGCCCGTCTAAATAGGCGGGTGTAAGATGTAACTGTAATTTTTTATCGATAATATTTAAATTTTGAATAGTAAAATAATAATCTATACATTGTTCTTGATATATAATTTTGAATAGTAAAATAGTAG
>Ga0041059_1002856_pt1 | contig 12431 bp, 9 predicted proteins | sample AraColnosormetaG_FD_56232 | JGI IMG/M metagenome (GOLD analysis project Ga0041059, IMG submission 56232) | Arabidopsis roots microbial communities from North Carolina, USA - Col MF nosort | ecosystem: Host-associated > Plants > Roots > Unclassified | place: USA: North Carolina | collected 2013-09-02 | reverse complement strand
TTTTTTTTTTTTTTTTGGGTATCTGTAATCTATAAATACAAAATACAATTATTAAACCAAATGATGATGTGTTTTACTTAAAAATGTTGTTAGTCTAAGGAACAAATATAGTAAAACAAACTGCCAACTAGATTAATATTTTTTTGCACTTTTGTCACTCGTAAAGAATTTTTTACACATATAATTGTCCTGGTCAACTTAATTAATCTTACAATCTCCACAAATTGCATTTTCATCCAACATATTGGCTTCTAATGCATTTGTAGACCAATAGTGAAAACTGACGTTTTCGAAAATTAGTATTTCCATCGAGCTTATTAAAAATCATAATATTATGTAAAATAGTGTGTTATCAAAAATAGTAACATAAATTTGTTAAAAACCTGCGGAAAACCCTATACACTTGAAGTTATAAGAAAATGATGAATGATGAGCAAAAGTGTTTGCTTGTGGCGGCTCTACCATTTCAAGCATTTTTTTTTTTTTAATCTGCCAGGGTGAGATAATTGATTGGGAAGCATCAAAGTAATTCCTTTATAGGTTGTCTTACGATATCAAACAAAAAAACAGCTTGGCAAGTTTTTAAGAGAATTGCTATGTTAACATGAGTTAAGTGAAAAAAACAACACTTCTTGCATGTGGACTGACATTACAAAGAAATAAGGACATTTCCTACAATAAATACAAATTATAAAATAGTTGAGAGTTGCAACGAATTCCTACAATCTGAAAAATCGAGAAACATATAATTAGACATTTACTTATTTTTGTTAAACGTCTTAATAGGTGGTTGGCCGCTGGTTGGTCCGACAATCCGTGTATTCATTTTATCACATCACATTATCTTTGTGCGGGACCGTTGTATTGTAAGAATTAATAAACTTTCAACTGAATTAAGGGAACATACTTTTAACACAAAAAAATATAGTACTAAAAATTAAGGGAACTTGTCTTTGATATTTTATTTACTAGTTATATATAGTCCTTACCGAACCTCGTCGGCAACATCATCAGTGCGATCAAGAATCGATCACCATTAAAATGCTTTATTGAGCACGATCAGTGTTCACCATGTAAGAAGATTATTGTCTCACAATTCAAATCAAACCTAGCCTAGGCAACAAAAATTAAATTTCTTTAAACAATAGAACAAAACTCGTCCGCCCCAACCATCCTCTTCACAACATTCCTTAATCTTACAATATCTATATAACTAACGCATCATTTGGATTTCACTATGTAACTAAGTCGAACTGGTGTGAAATAATTATAAATTTAAATAAATAAAAAGGTGAAAATATGGTTGTACACGAAGGTATGTGAAATAATTATGAATAACTAAAATGTACTGAATTATTTATTTTATTTTAATAGCAATGGAATCTAAATTAAATCAGGATATAATGAAAATTTTGTAAAATTGTGATTAAATTGTCATTCCAAAGAAATCAGAGAACTGTCTTTAAAAATTTGGAAGCGAGTTTAATGATATAGCCTATATGAATGGTACAGTGTGAATGTCTCTGAGAAAAATTACAATTCCACATTTTTATTACAGACTAGATGAGAAAAAAACATTGATGAGTAGGTCAAATTAAAAAACTATATTCACGTTTTCGGTGATACATTGGAAAACCATATAAAACGATCATTTTTCAAAGGAAGAATAGAAACTTTATTTACATATTTAATTATTATGGAAGATGAAGGAAGAACTTTATCATAGACTACGAAATCGGTGTGGCTAATGAAATACAGACACCTTATATATTACATATTAAATGTACATTTCAATCTGGTGGATAGTTCCAAACTAATCTTCTTCATCAAATATTGTTGGCATTAATGATCTCACTATGGAACACGAAAATTCAGCAATGTTCATTTTTAGTTAAGAAACAAATCCTCTTACGAACTCTGTAAGATCTTGAAGGATCAAAAGCCTTTGATCTCAATTTCTGTATAGTTTTTATTAGCCTAGTGCTTTATATATGTTTGATACTTCTGTTTGGCAATATCAATCATAGTAGAAAAGATATGGACTTCATTTGAGGTTTTTGGTGGATTGTGTCTATATGTGAAATCATGGGATCTCAAGATTTGTCTGCATTCAGTTTCCAAGTCAAACATCGTAACTACTGTTTGATTTTCCCTCATGCTTGCAGTTTTCATGGATATCTCAAGATTTGTCTTCTTGCACTTTCCAAGTCAAACATAAAGTAACTACTGATTGATATTCCCTCGTGTATTACCCTCTTTCAAATGACACAATTGGGCCCAAGTAGAGGAATTTCATAGTGAATTCAAAAGATTAACTGTATTCCACCGTCGTATTTTGATAACATTTAGTTATTCCTTTTCTTTTTTTTCTTCTGCAACAGTTTTTTTTTAATACATTTAGTGTTGGTTTGGTTCAATGAAATATTATATGTTACTTCTTTTTTTGGAAATAAATTATTCATTCTTTCTACTATAAAAGGAATTGTTCATGCTTTTTTGATACAATAGTATACCATTTCAAAAGATACCATAGACCAGTTATTACATGAATCGCCAAAACAACACTAAAATCAGAAAATCAGTATATTTTGGTATAGTCTCCAACATACAATCATAAAACCTCTGTGAAATTTAAAATCTATATTTGACATTTCAAAGTTTAACAACATAGTTCTAAATAATTACCTAAATTTTAAGTCAAATGTGAATTATATTTTACTCTTCGATATCGGTTGTTGACGATTAACCATGCAAAAAAGAAACATTAATTGCGAATGTAAATAACAAAACATGTAACTCTTGTAGATATACATGTATCGACATTTAAACCCGAATATATATGTATACCTATAATTTCTCTGATTTTCACGCTACCTGCCACGTACATGGGTGATAGGTCCAAACTCACAAGTAAAAGTTTACGTACAGTGAATTCGTCTTTTTGGGTATAAACGTACATTTAATTTACACGTAAGAAAGGATTACCAATTCTTTCATTTATGGTACCAGACAGAGTTAAGGCAAACAAGAGAAACATATAGAGTTTTGATATGTTTTCTTGGATAAATATTAAATTGATGCAATATTTAGGGATGGACACAAGGTAATATATGCCTTTTAAGGTATATGTGCTATATGAATCGTTTCGCATGGGTACTAAAATTATTTGTCCTTACTTTATATAAACAAATTCCAACAAAATCAAGTTTTTGCTAAAACTAGTTTATTTGCGGGTTATTTAATTACCTATCATATTACTTGTAATATCATTCGTATGTTAACGGGTAAACCAAACCAAACCGGATATTGAACTATTAAAAATCTTGTAAATTTGACACAAACTAATGAATATCTAAATTATGTTACTGCTATGATAACGACCATTTTTGTTTTTGAGAACCATAATATAAATTACAGGTACGTGACAAGTACTAAGTATTTATATCCACCTTTAGTCACAGTACCAATATTGCGCCTACCGGGCAACGTGAACGTGATCATCAAATCAAAGTAGTTACCAAACGCTTTGATCTCGATAAAACTAAAAGCTGACACGTCTTGCTGTTTCTTAATTTATTTCTCTTACAACGACAATTTTGAGAAATATGAAATTTTTATATCGAAAGGGAACAGTCCTTATCATTTGCTCCCATCACTTGCTTTTGTCTAGTTACAACTGGAAATCGAAGAGAAGTATTACAAAAACATTTTTCTCGTCATTTATAAAAAAATGACAAAAAATTAAATAGAGAGCAAAGCAAGAGCGTTGGGTGACGTTGGTCTCTTCATTAACTCCTCTCATCTACCCCTTCCTCTGTTCGCCTTTATATCCTTCACCTTCCCTCTCTCATCTTCATTAACTCATCTTCAAAAATACCCTAATCACATTTTGTAACAATAATACAATTATACATTAAAACTCTCCGACGATGCCTCAGGCACCGATGCCAGAGTTCTCTAGCTCGGTGAAGCTCAAGTACGTGAAACTTGGTTACCAATATTTGGTTAACCATTTCTTGAGTTTTCTTTTGATCCCGATCATGGCTATTGTCGCCGTTGAGCTTCTTCGGATGGGTCCTGAAGAGATCCTTAATGTTTGGAATTCACTCCAGTTTGACCTAGTTCAGGTTCTATGTTCTTCCTTCTTTGTCATCTTCATCTCCACTGTTTACTTCATGTCCAAGCCACGCACCATCTACCTCGTTGACTATTCTTGTTACAAGCCACCTGTCACGTGTCGTGTCCCCTTCGCAACTTTCATGGAACACTCTCGTTTGATCCTCAAGGACAAGCCTAAGAGCGTCGAGTTCCAAATGAGAATCCTTGAACGTTCTGGCCTCGGTGAGGAGACTTGTCTCCCTCCGGCTATTCATTATATTCCTCCCACACCAACCATGGACGCGGCTAGAAGCGAGGCTCAGATGGTTATCTTCGAGGCCATGGACGATCTTTTCAAGAAAACCGGTCTTAAACCTAAAGACGTCGACATCCTTATCGTCAACTGCTCTCTTTTCTCTCCCACACCATCGCTCTCAGCTATGGTCATCAACAAATATAAGCTTAGGAGTAATATCAAGAGCTTCAATCTTTCGGGGATGGGCTGCAGCGCGGGCCTGATCTCAGTTGATCTAGCCCGCGACTTGCTCCAAGTTCATCCCAATTCAAATGCAATCATCGTCAGCACGGAGATCATAACGCCTAATTACTATCAAGGCAACGAGAGAGCCATGTTGTTACCCAATTGTCTCTTCCGCATGGGTGCGGCAGCCATACACATGTCAAACCGCCGGTCTGACCGGTGGCGAGCCAAATACAAGCTTTCCCACCTCGTCCGGACACACCGTGGCGCTGACGACAAGTCTTTCTACTGTGTCTACGAACAGGAAGACAAAGAAGGACACGTTGGCATCAACTTGTCCAAAGATCTCATGGCCATCGCCGGTGAAGCCCTCAAGGCAAACATCACCACAATAGGTAATAAACACACATCATTTTATTTCACCTACATATATACACTAACAATGATATACACGGTGAAAACTATATCAAGGGGTGGGCATTAAATATTATTGGTCGGCTCCGTTTTGACTTCAATTCGGTTTTAAATAACAGAATAATTACTCTATCTCTATATATGTTTTGTTATTATGGTTAAATGTACTTTCTTGGTATATGTCTCACTTCTATGGAAATTTAGGTTACTCTATTCGGTTGCATTCAATTCGGTTTGTTCGATATAAATTTTATTATGATTTAAAGCAAAGTTTGGTTTGGCTTAGGTTTAAGGAATTATGGTACGTTTTTGGTTTTGATAGATGAATTTGTTTGAACAGGTCCTTTGGTCCTACCGGCGTCAGAACAACTTCTCTTCCTCACGTCCCTAATCGGACGTAAAATCTTCAACCCGAAATGGAAACCATACATACCGGATTTCAAGCTGGCCTTCGAACACTTTTGCATTCACGCAGGAGGCAGAGCGGTGATCGACGAGCTCCAAAAGAATCTACAACTATCAGGAGAACACGTTGAGGCCTCAAGAATGACACTACATCGTTTTGGTAACACGTCATCTTCATCGTTATGGTACGAGCTTAGCTACATCGAGTCTAAAGGGAGAATGAGGAGAGGCGATCGCGTTTGGCAAATCGCGTTTGGGAGTGGTTTCAAGTGTAACTCTGCCGTGTGGAAATGTAACCGTACGATTAAGACACCTAAGGACGGACCATGGTCCGATTGTATCGACCGTTACCCTGTCTTTATTCCCGAAGTTGTCAAACTCTAAACTGAAAACGTCTTTGAACGGTTTAGTAACGGTTTGATTTTGTGTTACGGTTTAGGTTTATTTGGTCTCGGGATTTGGTTTAAAGGGGATTGAGAAATGGGAAGTTAGAGAGAAGAAAAAGCAAAGCATAAATGTTTGTATTTAATTGCTCTGCATATACTTAAATCTCTGCTTTTCATTTGGGGTATTTTTTAGTTTCTCGTGCTGTAATTAATAACTTGTGGTGTACTCAAATAAGAATATTTCTCTCTGTTTTATTATTTTTAAATTGGAGAATAAACTTCTTTGTTTTCATCGCTGCCTTATATATATTGCTTCTGATTTGGGTTGACCATCCATCCAGTTTGCAGGATCCGATAGCAGTAAATATGTCCACTATGAATGTGGTGCATGGACAGTCATCTCTTACAGACTTTTGCATGTAAAATTATATGTTGCATGCATGATGGTATGTAATGAATGGATTGGATGATGTCATGACTCATGATGATTAAAAAATACGTGAGTCCATATATTTCTCCAATAGTATTAAAATACGAGTACATCAAACATGTTTTCCAACACTGCCACAAAATGTATTGGACCTATATCAATAAGTGGGCCTTGATTTCCCAGCTTATGATGGCTTAGGTTTCATTGTAAATGGTGAAACAGGCCTTCCTAGTGAGGATGCAGGTCATCAATAGCAAGGTTTACCAACGGAGGTTTAATCCTCATGAAGTGATGAAGAAGATGTCGAAGAGTTGGAGTTTGAGAAGAGATGTTTGGAAAGGTATTCTAAGAAGGATGCAGAGGATGATAATGAGATTGATGATGTTAACGACGTTGATCAACAAGCGCTTTTGCCATCAGTCCGTACGTGACCCTAAACTGTGGCTGGTGAAATGTGGCGTTATGAGTTTTTGTTCTCTATGAATTCCAAGTATTAAGGATATCTCAACAGACAGGACAAAAGTTTAAGGTTAATGATCTTTTATCAAATTCAATCAATAATCAGTCTCCGAAATCTTAGTGTATACAAATGGCGAAAAAAATATAAACATCATTTTCCAAGTACACGAATAATGCCAAGAGTGGTAAATGATATCCATCAAGCCTCTTATCTTCTCAAGAAAAAGGTTGATGCCTTTGTTTTTGAAGTTTTCTGCATATTGATGTGGTCCAGCACAAACCATTGTTATCCACTTTATCTTTTATTTTTCTTTAACCCCAACGTTTTCTACTTTAGCACTTCTACTTATCTCTAGTAATTCTCCATTTATCACTTCTACTTATTGTCCACTTGATTCTTGAGCTTCATATTGTTGAATTCGTTTCTACTTTTCTGCCATCTTCTCTTTATATGCTTAAATTGTATATTTTTACGCTTGCTGTATAGTTTTTTAATGATTATCTTTAGTCCTAATAATTGGGGATTTAATTGATTTTTTTCCTTTGTATAAAAATATACAGTAAAGATATTAATACAATTTCATTGTCTCTAAAGTTTTAAGATAACTATGTAGAAAATAAAGATGTAGACATATCATACTATAATTAATGTCATTACTCATTATCTTTAAACGTAAACCGACACAACCAATCAAAACCTCGCTTTCCACATAATCACGAGAATAAGCCACACTAATCGACTTTTTCCATGGAAAATAATGAAATCTACCAAAAATGAATGAATGGTAACAAAATCCAAAAATAAGGAGTGATTGGGTCAGTGAAAACGACAAGTGGACCATAAAGATATCCATCTGATTAAGAAGCTGACCAATCACAACATTAAGAATAGGATCAACTTGAAGAACTCGACCAATCAGAATCGAGATAAGATCTCTTCATGGCCCTCATGGGGTATAAGCAACCAAAAAGGTGCATCAAATTTTCACTTTAAATTATACAAGAAGAAAAAAGCTCACATCGTGTGGGACATGTACTAGCCAACAACGCCTCTACACTTAACCCTTCAATGCCTCATAAAATGAAAATGTAGTCTCTCTTTTTATAACCACTTCTCGAAAACTGAAACCTTTGTAGAGAGAACCCATAGTTCGATAAAACATTCTTTTTGCAACTGAGACTTGGCAACTTGGTTTTACTCAAAGTAAGATTTCTTCTTGTTGATGGTGATAAGTTCAATATGATGAAAAGTTTGGCTAGTGCGGTTGGAGGGAAGACGGCGAGGGCATGTGATAGCTGCGTGAAGAGGCGGGCACGTTGGTATTGCGCAGCTGATGATGCCTTTCTTTGCCATGCTTGTGACGGTTCGGTCCACTCGGCAAACCCTCTTGCTCGTAGGCACGAGAGAGTTCGCTTGAAATCGGCTAGCGCCGGAAAGTATCGCCATGCCTCGCCGCCTCACCAAGCCACGTGGCATCAGGGATTTACACGTAAAGCTCGGACCCCACGTGGAGGCAAGAAGAGCCACACGATGGTTTTTCATGATCTTGTGCCGGAGATGAGCACGGAGGATCAAGCGGAGAGTTACGAGGTGGAAGAGCAGCTCATATTTGAGGTGCCGGTGATGAACTCGATGGTTGAGGAGCAATGCTTTAACCAATCCCTGGAGAAACAGAATGAGTTTCCAATGATGCCCTTAAGTTTCAAGAGTAGTGACGAAGAAGATGACGACAACGCTGAGAGTTGTCTGAATGGTTTGTTCCCAACCGACATGGAACTAGCTCAGTTCACAGCTGACGTGGAGACTCTACTCGGTGGAGGGGATCGAGAGTTTCATTCCATAGAAGAACTAGGGTTAGGTGAGATGTTAAAGATCGAAAAAGAGGAGGTGGAGGAAGAGGGAGTTGTGACAAGAGAAGTGCATGATCAAGATGAAGGTGATGAGACATCCCCATTTGAAATAAGCTTTGACTACGAGTACACACACAAGACCACATTCGATGAAGGAGAAGAAGATGAGAAAGAAGACGTGATGAAGAATGTGATGGAGATGGGAGTGAATGAGATGAGTGGTGGGATTAAAGAAGAGAAGAAGGAGAAGGCTCTTATGCTTAGATTGGACTATGAATCAGTCATTTCCACTTGGGGAGGCCAAGGGATCCCATGGACCGCCCGGGTGCCATCTGAAATAGACCTCGACATGGTTTGTTTCCCAACCCATACCATGGTACGTCTATCACGCATTGCCTTGTTCTATCTACTATATTTTATACGACCGGATAGTTTATGACTAAACTCAAACAAATATCATACTAGCAACAAGTTTTTATCAATGGACCGCAACCTTTGTTATTACTATTTAGTTTTGATATAAAGAAAGCATTGTCTCTAATTAACAAAATTTATTTGTGTTGTGAATATTAAGGGTGAAAGTGGAGCAGAGGCTCATCATCACAACCACTTCCGCGGCCTAGGGTTACACCTAGGAGATGCTGGGGATGGAGGAAGAGAGGCTAGGGTTTCAAGATACCGAGAGAAAAGGAGGACAAGGTTGTTCTCCAAGAAGATAAGGTACGAGGTACGTAAATTGAATGCAGAGAAAAGGCCTCGCATGAAAGGAAGGTTCGTCAAGAGATCTTCAATTGGTGTTGCTCACTAAAGAACTTAATTAATTATGGATATTAAATTACTTTGCTCTCATCTTGCTTTTTTGTTGCTATAGTTTTGGTGATTGTTAGCTTTCTTTTTCTGCATTCATAGAGAATTTTGCACGTTTTTGTGAGCTACGTATGTACATAAATATATCACCAAAAAATGTGACTATCTTGTAAGCACTGATTTATATAGTCGATATAACGTGAATTTTGATTGCTGGTAATCTGCTGTCACCAAAATAAACATATGGATTGTCACAACTCACAAATATCCCACTGAAATATCTTAATTTGTTTTATTTTATTCATATCAGCTATAATATTATTAATTTATCAAATTGTCCGCAGCTGAGGATTTGAATCCAAAATCTTCTCAAAACATTAAGGTACACTATAGTTTTTTCTGACAATGGTTCAGTTTTTAGTCATCAGAAAAATTCGTTTAACAACAGGTGTTGAGGGACACTTGAACAAACAATAACAATTATAAATTGAATTGTTGCAATGGAAAACACTGATCGGGAGATATCTTTATTCTTTACAAAGTTATTTCCAATATCAATTTTTCAAGAGTTAAGTAGAAGAGTACTTGGCTTGGGAAAATTATAATTTTGTAAGAAAAGTGATATGAAAATTATATAATTGTGTGGTGTTTTGTATTTCAGATTTTAAATTGGTTATAGTTGTATTTATGCAATCAATTTTTATCTTCTTTTTTTTCATAATTTCCTTTGTTTGTTGTACTAAATAGCCTAATATTAACCTTATATATGTTCAAACCAACAAATATGTTTTCACACTTTAAAGCAGCAGTAATTTGGCAACACTTAAGAAGAAAATATCCAAGATATGATTTGGCAACACTTTAGAAGAAAATATCCTTCAATATCTTGGATCGTGAGGCCCTTTGGACATATTAATGATGACAATTTTGAATTGATAGAAAAAACAAGTTAAGGGTTTGTGCTTTAACGTGTTTGGTCCTTAGTCATAGTGTCATACGATTCGAGCTGCTGGGGACACTCTTTCGCTTCTGAGCTGGTTTGAAGTGGGCACTCAGATATTATTACTCAGAAACAATGAAATAATTGTATTTAGTCCTGCATGGCTTTTCATTCATAACAAAGTAATATCATATAAAATAATATATTAATTAAGGACAAAAGAGAAAAAAAAAACTAATTTGAAACAGAGTGAGTTTATGATAACCTAATGATTGACAATAATACTAAATTTGATTTGCTTTAGTTTTTTTTTCTCCTTTTATATAGAAAGTGAAATTATTAATTAAAAAGACAGAATTATGATAATAATAATGCAATCTTCTGGTTCTAACCAAGTCTGAGCTCTAAGCCAACCTCGTTGATATCGACTTGATCATCAAACCCAAGATTTGGAGAACTTTGATTAAATGGAGCTTCCCTTCGGCTCTCCACATTCTCCAACGTGAAGTGGCCATAACCATGCGTAGCACTAGAACTTGGGAGTTGCCACATGTCATGACTACATTCACCTAGTTGGTTCACGGATTCACGTTTGAATCGGCCAGTTTGCGTCTTGCTCTTGTTAGCGTTTACACGTGTGGCCAGATTCTCCGAACTGTCGCCGCCGGTTGTTGGATCTTTAGCCACGTGGCGTATATCGTAAGTCCTGTGGGGAGGAATGATCTGGTGCGACGCGGATGCACTTGGAAGAGGTGTGTGAGTTATGGGTAAGCCGTTGAGCACGGCGTCAACAGCTGCTTGGCACTGAGCCCAGTTCCCTGACCACATCAAACCAACCGAACCATCTACAGGGTTCACGATCCGACCACAAGCCTCGTACAGAAGTGACCTAAATATTGCTACAAAACACAATGAAGGTAATGTAATCAACCGGGAAAATGAAAAACATATGTGTGATGTGATGTGTGTCTGTGACTGTGCATGTAAGAATTTTATGTTAAAATCTATAATATACATTTAGATCCTAGTTTGATACTACTCTGTTACCAAATCTTGAAGATCTCTCATAATCCAAAATACATCGTCACTTTTTCTGTACTATTTACTCGCAAGATAATTCAATGGACCGTTGTGTAGTAAAAAAAAAGGTAAAAGAGATAATTCAGTACCGGGACGAAGGTGATCAGGACCGGATTCGATGAGGTTAAGAAGACCGGCTCGACCGTAGAACTTAGCAAGGAAGAGTGTAGCATTGGCTTGAGAGTCTGCGGATTTGATCCATTGAAGGCATGGTCGAATGGTGCAATCTTGGTTGCAACCTTTGCGTAGAACCCTACACCCGTTGCAGCTGATTCTCATATTCCTTTATATGTTTATTAGTGACAAATATACGTATGATGTGTGTTTGTGTTCGGAAATGGAACTCAAGGAAGTTGTGAACAATTTGAATTTATAAGGAAGAAGTTACTCATGAGTCATAAGTGAATGAGCTGGTATTTTTCAACTTTTGTGTGTTCTTGGAGAAAGTGGTGGAAAAAAACTGGTGCAGTCCAGGCTTTTATAAAACAAATACATTAAAGATAATTACTTTCTCAAGAGAGAAATTAGTAAAATATTTGTATAGATTTCTCAAAAGATAGAGAAAAGGCCAAGAAATGAGGGGAAGGAGGTTGTGTGTTTCAGTGAAGTTGGCATTTTGTTTTGGCAAAAGTTGGGGAGTTCCTTCTTCGGGAATACCAACTTCTCTCTCTTACACTTTTTTTTCTTCTATGGGATTTGCCATCCATGCATTCCAATATTACGACTTTTACCACTCACCTAGTCACCTTTATCTATAGTATAGTAATTAATTACGTCTCACCCAATGACAAACCTCTTCTTCAACGCTCGTTTCTCAATCCTCATCATATCAACATTGATTCCAAGGTCTTATGACTCTCTATGCAGTGCAAGCTACTTTTGAAATTCAAATTAAAGCATGAAAACCATAAGATAAGAGATGAAAATGTGAGGGTGTTTACGTAATTGAATGTTAGCAGATGTTCAGAGGGGTGGAGATACGAGGAAACTTTGGAGATGAAAAGTGGGAGACATGCACGAGAACCACCCACAGAGATGATACCGACAAAAAAAAAAAAACCAAAANAAAATCTTTAAGTC
>Ga0041059_1002855_pt1 | contig 12440 bp, 4 predicted proteins | sample AraColnosormetaG_FD_56232 | JGI IMG/M metagenome (GOLD analysis project Ga0041059, IMG submission 56232) | Arabidopsis roots microbial communities from North Carolina, USA - Col MF nosort | ecosystem: Host-associated > Plants > Roots > Unclassified | place: USA: North Carolina | collected 2013-09-02 | reverse complement strand
ATGACATGATGAAGGCAGAGCTGGATTGCTCATTATTAAGCCTTGAGTGCTGCAAAGAAGAAAAACAGAAGCTTGAAGCTATTCTGCAACAATGCAAAGAGGAGAGTTTGAAAATGTCCAAAGAGCTAGGATCAAGGAGAGAATTAGTACAACGTTGCAGCTCTCATAAAAATATTGAGATGGAAGAAAATGATAGATTGGACATGGATGATCAAATGTCGGAGTTGGATGACAATAATACAACTGCAGTCTCTTCAGGCGAACCATAAGCAAAGGAAAGTTACTTGTTTTGATCATCAGTCCCAGGTCAGTAATTCAGGTAACCCTCAGTTGGATCCCGTTTGGTAGTTAAGAACATTCAAGTTCATGGTATCATAGACCTCCTGTTAAAATTAGTTATGCTCCAACCAGTGATGTTAATAGCGAAGAAAGCCTAGCTTTAATCAATGATAATTTCAGGGCAGAGACCTTAAGGTCTAGCATGGATCACCTAAACAATGAGGTAATGCTGGATCAAGGGTTAAAATTTTCTAGTTAAAATAATAGGAAATGTTAATATCAGTGACGTAGTTTGGATTGGATGATAATTCTGAATTACACTATCTGCATGTTGGTTAGTAGAAAGATTCGTCATTGGATCTTTTATTTGTCATTTGTACAGCTAGAACGGATGAAGATGATAATAATTTAGACACCAGATTTCCAGGTTTGGAACAGGAGCTGATACAGTTGCGTGAGGTTATAGATAGCTTAATGTAATCGTTGTTTATTCAGATATGGGGATCTCGAAAAGATGAAGTATATTTTCTGTATTGTATTAGAAAAACTGAAAACCTTTAATTAAAAGAATGAAAAGCTTAGTTGAGGATAAGAACACACAGATATAATGGTGGCATGTCTTCTTCATTACTAATAAATCTTATGTTATTTCACTATTAGTGAAAATTGTATATTACACCCTTTAAACAGTATCTAAAAGCCACATTTATATATACCAATTCTCATAGTCTATCTTCTGTTGTGGGACTGAGGAAAAAAGTGGCGAAACTTCCCAACAATTTCCCTCCTCCTCAGCAGGTGGGCAATCCCATATGACCTATATTGACAAGTGGACACCACATAGAATTATGGTATCAACAACACATCATCTTTTTGATTTTTTTTTAATCAAAAAGCATCGACAAGACGTAATCAAAAGTAGATAGACATACCTTCAAGTGTTTCCAATAAGAGCTAGTATTCTTCCGCACGTGAGTTATGATACCGTCCTTAAGAATCCGACTATGTACCCCTTGAGTGGTATGCCAACAATCATGTTTGTCCATTGTGCCGTTTACAGTAATCATGTGAAAATTAGAATTAATACCAAGTGATGACCGTATAATTAATACCATGCAAACTCTATGAGGTTAGCAATTCTACTATCTCAAAAAACTACCACTCACACATTCAAGTGACTAAATTGTGTTTGATACAGAAATCATACTAGTTTATCATCAAAATTATGTACTGAATTTGTGTAATACTAATACTATTGATTCAAACCTAATAAACTAGCGTTTATATTGGAACAAATAGTGAATGAACTTTTGGTTAGTTTCCAATACACCAATCTTCAAAAATCCTTATAATGGCAAACTCACAAAAGCAAATCTCTTCTTTAAATATAGCAGATAATTCCAATGTTTTATCTAGACACTTTTCTTTTGGTTGCGATAGATTCTCCCCAACAAAATACACTTTTTGGAGTTTTAATTTATTAATCTTCGTTTTTTTATAAAGGAGTTTTATTAATCTTGCTTAGTTACTATTGGTCGCTCACCTAGATTTTTATTAGTCTATAAAACTATAATAGTCAAGAAAAATATATATAATGAATCAATATTACGTAGAAAAAACGATTTGGCAAAAAAAATCATGTCGTCATTTTAATTGGTTTAAAATTTTTTACGTTATTTTAATTATAGTTTAAACTCTACATACATGAATGAATATACATACACACATGATATTGATACTAAGATGACGTGAATATCATCATCTGTCTTGACAATTTAGCTAGTGAATCCCAGAGATTCAAATGTTGAGATCTTTCAGAAGCTGCCAAAAGTGTGGAACTTAATTGATTCAATCCACATAAAAAAATTAATAGCATACTTAGTTAAGTTAAAGATCCACAAGCATGGTTGAAAAAGTTCCAACAAAAATTACCTTGTAACTTGTAAGAGAAACCTCTAGTCTTTTTTTATTATTATAAAAAGCTTAAATGTTTTTTTACCTAAAATATTCCTCCAAAATTATGATGGCTCCATTTGCCTATAATATGGTAACATCAACATTATATAATGTAGGACTCAAGAACAGGTCAGCGAGAGATTAAATACTCGTACATGTCACAACAAACGCAGTTGAGACTAGATGGAGTCTTTTGACCTCTCCAAGATTAGAGAGAGTCTTTTGATCTAAAACATAATTAAAAAAAAGAAAAGAAATTTACGTTAGATAAATATTAGAGTAAGAATCGGAACCATAATAATTATCTGTAAACAGAAAATCCTATAATTAGTACCAAACACAAAACTGAACAAAATCCGATTAAACCCTAGATCCAATCCCTAGAAGAGTCCACCGCCTCTATAAATATAAAGTAAATAATTAGAGGACAACGTTGCAACAAGGAGAAGAAACCCTAAAAGCATATCTCGTATTCTTTGTAATGGTCGAAAAAGTATCCATCAAGCATGAAATCAACTACAATCCTAAACCTGAAGACGCAGGACGAATCAAAGTCTATGTGAGTATCCTAATGTCGGAAGATCCTATAAGAGATCGTCGACCAATACTAACATTCTCTTTGCCTGCCAAAGAATTTCGGGATAGCTTCCCGAGTTATAGATGGGAACAACTGAATTGCTTAGAGGACGATGAACGTATCGATGTCTCTCAGGTTGATTTAGCGAGGAGGGAACTCAGTAGACTTGTCACCCACCTCATGTTATACTTGCATAACTATCAAGATTGTGCTCTGTCAATTTATATTACCTTTAAGTTCATTAGTCGTACTCGTGTTAGGATTCTTGAACAGTGTGTACTATCGGAAATGACGACGACGTCGAGGATATTCGAAGACGAAAAGGATATGTGGCTCCCAGTCGATGAGAGCGTAATGGGCATCGAAGAGCCTAACTGGAACATCTTTCACTTGTAGAAAAGGAAACACAACAAAAGTGTTAATCTCCTTATTGCTATAGAATTTAGATTTGTTTCTTTTCCCTTTTTTTTTTTGTTTTGGTGTTATGTTTTCTTATAAATAAGGCTGAAGCTCGTTTGTGAACTTCATCCAAGAGTTTGGAGGGGATTTAGGGTTTATCAAGAAGAGACATTTGGGAGTTGTTGGTTTGGTGTTTGTTTGAACTTCATCCAAGAGGTTGAAGCTCATTTTTCTTATGTTGTTTTCTATTATCTTAATAAAGGTTTTGAGTTTTTGAATTGGTTCTTAGCTCTAATAAAGCACCACTGATATCCGATTTAGAATGCCAAGTAAATTATACAAGAAGATGAAGTCTAAGCTCCCACAAAATTTCGTTTTGATGAGTTTAAAATGGGGAAAGAGTTGTGACTTTACCCTGTGGACACGAGTTTGACGATATATAATTGTATCCTCGAGTTGTTTGCCAACAAATCATGTTTGTCCATTGTGCAGTTTCGTGTTACCATGTGATAGTTAGATGAACCAGTACTCGGGTGAAACTAGATCTAGAATTTAGTTCAATTGTTTAAGGGTTTTCAATCTTTGGCATTTTAAAAGTGGAGTTTTAAATAAAGTAATTGGCACATGTAATCGAGTACTGTTTCTCTATTCCTCAAAAATAAAGATTGCTCATCTTTCTTTCTTGTTTTGGTTTCAAGGTTAATATACAGACTGAAATTATAATAGTTGGGTTCCCTTAGGTAAATGATGTTACATTTAAGAAAGTTGCATAAGCTAGTGATTGTGATTGTTGTACAAGTTGCTGAGGTAATTGAGATGGTGGTGTTGCTGCAAGTTAGATGACTCGAAATCACGAAACGAAAGAGATATGAGAGTATATGAGGACTCCATCGGATAAATTCAATATGAAATTTCAAAAACTACATAGTCACCATTAAGAAATAGAATTGTTCATATCGAGCAAAATGTTTATAAGAAGCAAGTATGTCACGTCTGTATCTATAGAAAGTCTCATTCTTTCTTTTTAGTTTTTATTTTTCCACAAATAAAACGAGAATATTGAACTAAAAGGTCTTCCTCAGCGTCTTTTCTCACATTTGTATACCTTTTGGTTCTTTACAAAACAAAATGTTCATCTTCTCTTGTGTCTTTCTCCGATCTAAGAGAGTTTTAAATTTGCGTCCCACACAGCTTTACTACCTTCACCACACATCACATGAACCATCCACATTCTATCGACTGATCTGCATACTCCACTACACTTCCAGTCAAATGTAGCCACACACATTTCGCCAGCCTCTGCCCTCATTTCACAGTCTTTGGGAAAGAGAGAAATAAAAGGAGAGTAAGAATATGAGAAAAACTCAATTATCTTTTTTTTTTTACTAACTTCTTGAGGCATATTAAAAAAAGGAAGAAGAAATTTTACCTGGAGGAGTACCACAACAGAAATTACGATCATCGATTTGCTCAACCTCAAGACCGATAAACCATGACCCGAGTGTCACATCTTCATTTGCATACTTATGCAAAATTGGCCTGCGAAGTCAAACATCAAATGTTATGTTTGGTTGATACTCATTTCCCTTGGTAAAACATATCTTACCTTGTCGAAAATCCAAAAACCATAAAGTTGGTCACTTACTGGTTGTTAGATATGTATGTGGCAAGATCCTTTGATATGGCATAAATCTGTCCCGTAGCATGTCGGAAATATTTGTTACCTTCTTCTCCAAATTTCCAAAACTCGGGTTCACGGTACTTGGCCGTCCTACACATTTTGAGAAAAAACTGGTTAGAAACCCAAATAAATAGAATAGAATATTCAAAAAAATGATATAACAACACACACATTAGGATTATTACTTTTTGGTAAGGACAGGACCGGATTTCATACATCCAATGTAGACCCTTGGCTTAGAACGGTGACTTGCTAATGTGGAAGCAAGCGTGCCTGAAAAAGCAAAGAGGTGAGCAAATATATTCAACAATTTTAGTTCAAGGAAAAAATATTATAATTTTTTTTATGCTAGAAACATATTTTGGTACCAAGATTGACGTGAACATCATCATCAATCTTGACATAAAACTCAGCATCCCACTTTGCAACTGCACTAGAGAAGAAGCTTTTGGTTTTTGCAGATAGATTGTAATATCCTTCGACATGATCCTGCAACGAGTTAAAAAATAATCAAGAAAACCGTAAACCAAATCCTAGAAGAATCAAGTTTGTAGTGGTCTAACCAGCCTAAAGAAATCGTTGTATTGAGCATCTTCTGAATCAATCTCCTTATCCAACATACTGTTTGGCGTTGAACTGCCAACACATTAAAGTAAGAATCTTAGTCTACTTAAACAAAAAACACACATTAGACTACATTGCATTCATTCACCTGTGTCCAATCATAAATTTGACGACAATTCCCTTCTCTTTTTCCAATTTCTCAAGCTTTTCCCCTGTGATAGATGACATACAAAAGCTAAATAAGATTAGAGGCAATGAAGCATTGAAAGTAACCAGAGATTTGAAGGATGGACATCACAGATACCTTGAGGCATCCAAGTCTCTCTAAGCGAATCGCGACGTTTTCGACTGCTAAATGCAGTATTGATACCAATCACCATAAAAACTTTGTTCTTTTGGTTTCCTTCTGTTGAAGAATTGGTTGCTGAGACATTCACAATCTGTTGAGGGCTATGTGTAGCAGAGAGCTGCTTCTGAAGCATAGAAACTGACTTATCCAATGATCTGTTGTCTCAACACAAGAGTATATGATCATCAAAATATTATTAATCAACAGCAAGTTTAAGATTCACACAAAAAAATAATCATTTCTCACTCACTCGATTGCTTTATGAGTTTTTAAAACCTCTTCCATTACATCATTGTCTTGTGATTTCTTCTGTATTTTGGTGAAATCAAAAGATTGAAAATAATGAGTTTTTTTGTTTTAACACCAAAATAATACTCATAGGAGAAATTCAGATTCAATGAGATTAATTGTTCTAAGAAAGATACTTTCTCATGAGCATAATCTTGGGTAACAATCTTAAGCTCCTGATCACGCCGGTGCTGTAAAATGAGCTGGCTACCGGAATCCGACGAAGCTGATCGTAATCTGAAAATGCAACAACAACAACAACAACAAAAATAATGAGAAAGCAAGAAGACATGAAATTATTTATTGTGTAACCGTAGAAAGATTTTTTTTTTTTTGTTAAAGTAACCGTAGAAAGATTGATGAAGAAGAAGAAACAGAACTTGGAGGTGAAGATTGCTCCGAGGAAAAAGCAAGAAATGCAAAGAAGAGGAACCCATGTCATAGTAAGTCTCTTGGAGACTTTGTTGTTGTGCTTCATTGTGAGCACACAAAGAGAGACGATCAGAGAAGAGAGAAGAAATCTTTTAAGACGTATAATTTTAACAAACGGAAAGGCAAAGTTGTTACTACATGCAGAGAAACTAGTAACACTCTCTATATAAATTAATATTTAATGCAAGTTTGACTGTTTAATTCAAAGTATCTAATATGTCAATTGATTTACTTCCACTTATGAATTTAAATACATGTTCAAAGAAATGAACTCTTTGAGTCTTGACTAACAAAACAAATTAAATAACCTGATATGGTTTATTTATTGAATTATATTATTATTTTTCAACGCTTAAACCACAAGTTTGTGATATTTTTGGAAATATAAGATTTTTTGTTCTGTTTTGGAAATAAAATATTCAATATTACAGTTTAGGAAAAGTCTCATAAATATTTATAAAACTTTTTATTAACATAGATTCGTTTTTAGTTTTGCATATTTCATTTGGTTTTGTGTTAAAAAAAATATATATAAAAATTAGGATCACATGCAAATTGTATTCACTAGAGAAGGAGATGCGTGTGATTCAACTAGTTTATTTATTTGACAAATAGTTTTCTTTTGATTATACATTTAAATTAGATGTTTATTTCGTTATGTTCAGATGAATATTTTTTTGAAATTTTCATGTAACTATTTTCAATTATTAATTTATTTATTTATTTTCAAAAAAAATATTTTATTTTTGTGATTGGTTTGGTTTGCAAGTAATATATGATTGTAAAACTAAACCAATCAAACCGATGTAAGTCACCGGCTACTCCGGTTGAAAAGTATGCGGCTTCTAGAATCAGTCTCAAAGCCGTCATCACCTATTCAGCCGGTAACCCTTCCAAATTCCATTTTCGTTATTTCCCTCATTTGTTTTTCTCCTTTCCCCAATTCTCTTCTTCTCATCCATAGCTTCCGACGAGAGAGAAGAAGCAAAGCAAAATTCGATCGCTCTGGGTTTTTGATCTTTTAGGGTTTCTGGCAAATTTGGATGGAAACCTCAACTTTATCCAAAGATAATCATAAAGGAAGAAGCTTTCGTTGTTGTTTCCATTGTTGCAGCTCCTTCAAAAACTCTTGTCTCTATTGCTTTCACAGCTAAGAATTCTCGATTCCATCGTTGTCGTTTTCGATTTTGACGAAATTGGGTTCTTCTAGATTTTGGTTATGGACCGTATAGCTCAATCAGATCTCTCTTTAGGATTCGGTAGCTCCCACGCTTTACCTCTACCTCATCCTCCTAGAATCCCAATCGCTGATGACTCAATCACGCTTCAGATTGATTCCAGCTTCCGTCCTTCGTCTAATCCTATGCCTCCTGTTCCTCTTCAGTTACTTGAGCAGAGATTCGATGTCACCGGATCCTGTAGCCGAGTTGTTGAGGAGGACGATGAGGTTGTTGGTGATAATGATGATGATGATCAAAGAGAAGAGGAGCAATTTATTCTCTTGGGTCATCCTATGAAGTTGAAACGAGGTAGAGGTGGGAATTCGTATTCATTGGCATCATCAAGTCCTTGTAAGAGATTTGTAGTTGATTCAGGGATTGAAAGTAGGCGAGCTGTTGTTAGAGCTTGGGGTAATCAGTCGATTGAAGAAGCTGATCCTGAGATTCATGAGTTTATGGAAAAGGAGAAGCAGAGACAATTTAGAGGTATTGAGCTTATAGCTTCTGAGAATTTCGTGTGTAGAGCTGTGATGGAAGCTTTAGGAAGTCATTTGACTAATAAGTACTCTGAAGGAATGCCTGGAGCTAGATACTATACGGGGAATCAGTATATTGATCAGATTGAGATTCTTTGCCAAGAGCGTGCGCTTGCAGCTTTTGGACTAAATCATGAGAAATGGGGAGTTAATGTGCAGCCTTATTCGTGCACTTCTGCCAATTTCGCTGTTTTCACTGGTCTTTTGATGCCCGGTGAACGAATTATGGGATTGGATTCTCCCTCAGGTGGTCATATGAGTCATGGGTATTATACACCAGGTGGGAAGAAAGTCTCTGGTGCGTCTATATTCTTTGAGAGCTTTCCATATAAGGTTGACCCTCGTACAGGGTATATTGATTACGATAAGCTTGAGGAAAAGGCGCTTGACTATCGTCCTAAGATACTTATTTGTGGTGGGAGTTCATATCCGAGGGACTGGGAATTCCCTAGGTTTAGGCATATTGCAGACAAATGTGGAGCTGTTTTGATGTTTGACATGGCACAGATTAGTGGTCTTGTCGCTGCCAAGGTATGTTCTTTCTCGTTTTCCATATTGCGTTATGGATTGTTTGTCATTAAACTTGAAGCTTAAGCACATGATCTTTTTGTTTACTCAGTGATATTTATTAAGCCTACTTTTCTTTGCATTCTCTTGACGTTTTGGTTTCTGTCAATGTTGTAGGAAAGTCCAAATCCATTCGATTATTGCGATATTGTTACCTCAACAACACACAAGTCTCTCCGTGGCCCTAGGGGCGGCATCATATTTTACAAGAGAGGCTTGAAGCCCAAGAAGCAAAGCATAAATCTTAATCACTGTGAGAGCAATATCCAGTATGATTTTGAAGAAAAAATCAACTTTTCTGTCTTTCCATCGTTGCAAGGGGGGCCTCACAATAACCATATAGCTGCTCTAGCCATTGCCCTCAAGCAGGCCGCTTCACCAGAGTACAAGCTTTACATGCGACAGGTCAAAAAAAATGCTAAGGCTTTAGCATCTGCTTTGATAAGCAGAAAGTGCAAGCTGATAACAGGTGGCACCGATAATCATTTGCTTCTCTGGGATCTGACTCCTTTGGGCTTGACAGGTATGTGATTAGTTCCTCTTATTCTTGGCAGATAAGGAAATTACTCGCACTATGTGATTCATTGCCTTACGTAAGCTATTGGCAGCATTGCAACTGTGTCTGATTTTCCATGGTGTTAGATCTGCTTAACCATGTGTCATGGGTCTATAGCAAAATTTTACCAGCTATTTGAGACAATGGCTGAGTTTCTTAGCGTATCTCTTTTTTCTCATCTCTCTAGGTTGTGGATAGCCTACATTACTAGCTTGATGGCCAATGATCAGTCTGAAATCTATTATAAAACTTGTTTGAGATTGTAACTAAACTTATATGTCTAATTTACCAAAATCAAAGTCTCACTTTTTTGACGTCTGTACCATGCATATGGTTTAGCTGTGTGTCCAAAGACGACTCAAATCTTCCGCCTTGTGATTTTTTCAGGCAAGGTGTATGAGAAAGTTTGCGAGATGTGCCATATCACGGTCAACAAAGTGGCCATTTTCAGCGAAAACGGTGTTATTTCCCCTGGAGGAGTGAGAATAGGTAAGCAAATTAAATTCTCAAGGAAATCTCAACACTTTGGACTTAGAATGAAACTCAGTGTGCTTTGAGTTCTTTTTTCTTGTTGTCTGATTCTTGACAATGGGCTCATGTATCAGGCAGTCCGGCTATGACCTCAAGAGGTTGTTTAGAACCAGAATTTGAGACAATGGCTGATTTTCTATATAGAGCTGCTCAGATAGCTAGTGCTGCACAAAGGGAACACGGGAAGTTGCAAAAGGAACCGCTCAAAAGCATCTATCACTGTAAAGAGATTGCAGATCTTCGGAACCAAGTCGAAGCTTTTGCTACTCAGTTTGCAATGCCTGCCTTTGACATGTGAGTCAGCCTGAAGAACGAGACCAGCTCAATCTCTCTTCATTTTTTGTTGCCATGGTAATCCATACACCCATTTCTCTGTTTTACAATGTCAACATTCCCTAAATTCTTAGTTTAATATTTGGGGGCAAAACAAACTTGTGTGTGTTTCTATGGTCGTTTATTCTTCAATGCGTGTGTACATAGACATTGGGCTGTGTTGGGTATTAGTGTATCCCTCTGTGTTCTTTTAGAATGGTAATAATAATGCAGTTGAAATTTATTTTTCTAGAAAAGGGAATGATATGCTTTCAAGATGTTTATATGTTGGGGAACACAAATAATTTCTGTAACCAGAGGAAAACTTGCTTCTGACCTCAATCATTACTATTTTCCTTCGAGAAAATCATTATATTCTGTAGAAGAGAAAAACAAAAAACTGAGACAAAAGGAATATACATAATTAGTTTATTTTGTTATGAATATGTATTTTTTGTTTCTTTATCATTGTGTGTAAGTGGTAATGTTTATTTGGTAAATCAGCTGAGAAAGTTGGTGTCCTACTGAGGAGGCAAAGCATGGAATTCTGGTGAGAGTCTCTAAAAGCATATTTAGATTCTGCAATTTTTATTTTTTTTGTTTTGGTTTTGATAATGACATCTCTCCTCATCTCTATTATTTTATTATTATTTTTATCATTCATATTTCATTTATTGAATTTTGTTTTTAACAAAGCTCTATAAGTTTTTGATGAATTAAAAGATATCAGGAAAGAAAAGGCTCAAATCTTCCCTTTTTTTAATTGTTGCTTATAATCTTGATCATGTTCTTAAAGCTTAAGTGTGAATTTTGTTGTGTTGTATGCACTTTGTGAAGTTGATTCTTGGAATGATGAGTGTTATTATGATAAGAGTGTAGATAGTTGAACACTTTTCTCCGGTTATAAATAAATTGTTTTGGACTCGTTCAAGATATTTCGATAATTTAAATGTTACTATGTTAGACATGATTGTTCTCTATTGGCTTTAACTTTTTTTCTATCGGAAATTAAGAGAGCTAACAGTAATGGGAAATGGCACTTTTGGTACTTGATTACACATATACCAAGTGATTCTTGAGGGTTGAGATTTACTTGATAGATAGATACAAAAACAAAAAAAAACATATATTAATATTTTGTCAAAGAAGTTCTTTTTGGGTAGAGAAAGGAGAAAGCAAAAAATGAGTGAATTGTGTATAAAGCAAATATTAAAATAAGAATTAGAAACTTAAAGAAGTAAACAAGGAGTGCTTTAAAACAGTGGGTGGGGATGGATTTAGGGTGTGAAATTGGTAATAAATCATAATTATTGACACAAAAGCCACCAAATTGTGTGCCCAAAGCATATATTTAGATGAGAGTGCCAAAAGACAAATCCTGCTTTACAAAGGATCCATTTTCATCATTATTATTGATTAACACCACAAAATTCACCATTTTCAAATTAATATCTCTCTTGACCTCCTCCTTTGTGAATCAAATCAAATCAATTCTCCAGTTTTGATCATTGGCTATTTTCAATTTACTTTTCTTCTCCAACTATCTCAAAGAGACAACAAGCACTCCATTTTGACCAAATGCTTTCTCTTTATTTAAGTTGTGCTAGTAGTCTAATGATATAGTACTATTAGATGAAGGTGTATGATCAATTTTTTTTTCCAATAAACTTTCGCTTGATTATCGCCATTTTGATTAGTTTTAGTTTCGGCCTTAAGCCTACCGGCGACAAATCTAATATTTACCGATTAATTCATAAAAATATCGTATAAACACTCCTCACGAAAATTCTGTTACATCTTAAATCGTCTAAATGTGTCCTAATATCGTCTTGCACATTTTGAACATCTCACCAACTAATATAATATAATGTTTTATTTCTATAACCAAAACACATACATTTGAACTACCATGTCTTGAAATCTTCCAGAAGAACAAACATCTTCCAACGGCTTGAACTATCAAAAACTGAAAAAGCAGACATTTACTTTTGATATGATTCAGAGAATAACTCCATTTCTAGAATTACATATATAAACATCAAAATACTAAAATAGACCAGAGTGACAAAAATTCTCAAATTTCAAATTATTTTTTTTCATAACAACAAAGTAAAAAAGAAAAAATTACAACAACTCCCTACCAACTGATTCATCTAGAGCCTAAAGCCTAACCCAACTTTTTTTTTTTTTTTT
>Ga0041059_1002854_pt1 | contig 12440 bp, 10 predicted proteins | sample AraColnosormetaG_FD_56232 | JGI IMG/M metagenome (GOLD analysis project Ga0041059, IMG submission 56232) | Arabidopsis roots microbial communities from North Carolina, USA - Col MF nosort | ecosystem: Host-associated > Plants > Roots > Unclassified | place: USA: North Carolina | collected... | reverse complement strand
AAAAAAAAAAAAAAAAAAAAAAAAGGAGCTAACAGAGTGGTCTTGGGAATATTTATCTCAGTTTCATGATCCAGCATGCTTAGGTTTTGAAGAAAAGATACGGTTAAGAGTGGCTGCCAAGCGTATCCCACCTTGCGCAAGTCTCTTCTCCACAATGGGTAACCGAGAGAGGAAATAGTCATCTGCAGAACAAACACGAGAGAAGTCTCGAAGATCACAGTATTGCATACAAGTCTATAACTGAGATGAACATGTATGGGTAAAGAAAGCTAAGATCTTGTTTCAGAGTATACACTGATTGTTCAAAGATAAGCTAATATGTCCAAGAAACTTTGAGTTCAATGCTGAGAGAGTATACCTCCTAAAGTAGTCCCTGGGGTAGCGTTCCTATAAGCATACTTGCAGGCTAGATTTATGCTTTCAGATGCGTACCTGAAAAGAATCCAAAACAATACTGACTCGACAATGATGTAATTAGGAAAATCAATATGAAAGCTACAACCATATTTCTCTGCGATCCATCAACTTTTTAGATCTCTTTACACAAAATTTTATCCATCTTTCTGCGTTTAACATTGCTGCAAAGAACTAATCATATAGGTATCTTGATTCTTGACAGAAAATGATATATTTATATATGCTTACGGATTTGGACAGGCCGTTTGGTTAAGTTGACATGACTCCCACAATGGAACATCATTTGACCAGTCGTTCTATATGAAGATAGCAGTTAAAGGAAACAATCAATGTGAGTTGACGGATTTATAAACATACTGGCACTGGAGCTTCATAAAGAAAGTAAGATTGTACCGTAAGATTGGCTTGAAGTGCTTCAATCATGAGTGGAAGACTTTTATTGTAGTATGTTTTAAGAGCAGACTCAATTATCATGTTATCCCAGACCTTCATCATTGGAAGATCATAAGAATAATTTATCCAATCAGGAAAGATAACTTTTTCTTTCAGCATTCGATAACAAACACTTACATGGTGTAAATTTGTTTTGCGACGGTACCAGCGGACTGTTATCGTGTTTCCACCTTCATCTCCCAGAAAACCAACATGCAAGGGCTGCGTAGATTACATATAATTCAGACACAGACCTTGTTCTGATATGATTCATTTAAATGGCAAAGAGATTTACCTGGTGAATATCTCCAATAAAATGTGATAAGAACATGAGAGCCTCTGTCAAGTTGTCTGCAGACAAAGACTAGTCACAACTCTATGCTCCATAGAACTCAAACAGAAGCTTTAGAATCAGACTCACTATAATATTATCACTCACAGTGGACTATAGTATCCGAGTTTTCAGAAGCGGACATAAGTTGCATAGTGTAATTGAAAATAGCTCCTGTCACACACCGGTCTTGATTCTTATGAGTATCATGGCAATCCCCTTCACAAACACAACATATAGATTGGATTTCGGATATGAAAACAGGTAAGCAATTGGAAGAGGGAAGAATAAACGGACGACAATACTCGTAGTTGCATCTGTAATCAGGTGTGTCAACATAGTGCAAAGGGCTAGTCCATCGCCATTGCCAATGGTGCTTAATCTCATCAGGCCATGAGCAAACAGATGCTAGATCTCCATCAGCTGATTTAGGTAGAAGTTTCTTCACCGCAGCTACAGTTTCTTCCTCAAAGTAGCTCTGAGGACTAAAAATGGCATTATCAAAGATAACACAAAAGGTACTACCTTGTCTACAGAAAAATTTCAATCCAAATCAAAGGTTTAGTATCTATCTAGACTCCACCATAACAGTAATCTCCTAGAGTATTTGTGACAGTTGCAGAGCTAATTCGATCTTTAATTTGGTACCAAAGATATCAAATTTACATGAATCACAGTGCTTTCAGCAACTTTAGAGTTCGAGCTCAGAATCTAATTACATGAATCAATTTTGACCTCGGCTATTTTGCAGACTGTGTAGTGACCTTCTTTTCCCCAACACAGAGCTCCATTGATGAGCTGTGTAAGCACGAGTACTCTAGCAAACCACTGTCGCAGCGACGAACTCATTCTGTAAAAATTGCAAAGTTTCGATTTTTTTTGTTACAAAGTTTGTCGAATCAAAGATTTTGTTGTTAGATTTTGCAAAATTTTTGTTTTTATCAGAAGAAGTACAAACGGACCGATGAAAACGAGAGAAGTCAAAACTGTTGTTGCCTTTGATATTCATGGTCTTTGCCTCAGGTGGTAAAAATCCTTATTAAATCAAACAATTAACAAAAATAAATACACTTTTTAAGCCCAAAATAAATAAAAACTTCTTACAAAATCATATTCTACTTCGAAATCAATGTTTGGTATACAACAGCTTATTTGATACTATATATGTTCCATAGTTACAGTGTCTTTTTGACCAAATCAGAGATACATAAAAGCCAACAAACAGAACTCTTGTAAAGAGATATCTATGAACAGAATCGACCAGATTTTATTGATTATTGACCATGACTCTTGTCTCTGAACATTTCTCCCTTTGCAGAGAATCAAGTCTCAAGGAGAATCTTACCAATATGGTTGCTACTCTCCATAAGGCTATGACCTTCTGCTGCTTGTGACAATGGTAAATACTTGTAAATCACTGGTTTTACCTTCCCTGCTTCTATCGCTGGCCAGACATTCTTCTCGACTTCCCTTACAACAACTGCTTTGTTTTCAGGGCTTCTTGGTCTTAATGCAGCTCCTGTAGGAACAAAACAGATCAAGAATTATCAATAGGTCTCAGACTCTCAGTATTGATTTTGAGAGATGATTGATTGATTGTGTTAAGTACCTAAGACAGTGAGACGCTTTGGAAGCAGACTACTTAGTTTTATTTCTGCATTGGCTCCTCCCATTAAACCGATAATACATAACCTTCCATCAAAGTTTAAGCTGTCGAGATTTTTCTGCAAATACGGTGCCCCAATGCAGTCCAAGATAACATCCACTCCTTTCCCATCGGTTTCCGCTTTTACCTTTGCAACAAAATCCTCGGTTTTGTAATTTATACAAACATCAGCCCCGAGTTCTTTGCACGCAGCTAGCTTTTCATCACTCCCTGTTAGTTAAAAGAAAATTTGAACAATTTCGGAAAAAAGTACATAAAGGTTATCAATATATTGAAGCTCAGACCAACCAGCTGTGACAAATACTCTCACTCCCAGATGTTTAGCTATCTGAATAGCAAATGTCCCAATCCCACTTGAACCTCCATGAATCTAAAATTTCAGATACTATCAAACATTAGCAAGGACATAGACAAGAAAGAAAACAAAACAGCCCAAGAGAGAAGACAAATGCAAAGCAAAGTAATAGATAAAAGCCTCTAGAATTGACCGTAAAAGGATTGGCTTTTACCAGACCATAGAAACTGTTTTTATACATAAAAAGAGAAGAGAAGTTGAAATACCAAGAATGATTCACCAACAGAGAGACGGCCCATCATGAAGACAGTAGACCAAACAGTGCATGCCACTTCAGGGAAAGCCGCTGCATCCTTTAGAGAGATACCAGCGGGAATTGGGAAAATTTGTCCAGCAGGAACAGAAACTTTCTCTGCATAACCTCCTCCAGAAAGAAGAGCACACACCTGAGACAAAGACAGTCAGAAGTAATCCAAGACAATAACTTTATACTTCAAAAGTAATTTACTTGCTTAAGCCTAGAGTAAAACTAAATCCAATCCAACACAAAAATATAAGAAGCCTCAACAGCTAAACAAATGTAAACGAATTGCAACTAGACAGAAACCAAGTCATTCAAATTCAGATGTTATGAATCCTAAATCATTAAGAACATGAGTGTGAGCACTGAGCAGTGTATTCAAATGTTCTGTATCCTAAATCCAAGCTCGGATAACTTAACACAGAGACACCAAACCCTAAAACCAAAATTGAGGATTAGTCCCTAATTTCCAGAAACGAAATCACAGGAATATATATCTACCTGGTCTCCGACTTTCCATCGAGAGACGCCTTTACCGACGGATTCAATGGTCCCAGAACATTCGAGACCAAGGTAAGGGCTTGAGCCAGGTGGTGGATTATAAAGGCCAAGTCTTTGGAGAGTATCTGCACGATTCAAAGCAGTAGCGAGAACTCTGATGAGAACCTCATCGTCTTTAACTTCTGGGTCTGCCACATCACGGAGTTGCAGAACCTCCGGCTTACCTGGCTCCGAGATCACGATCGCTTTCATTCTCTCAAGCTTCCGTATTCAAGTCCTCTTCTTCTTTCTCTTTAGTATTTTTTCTTTCTCTTAGACTAGATGGTTCGAGCAAACGGAAGAAAGAGTAAAGAGTGTTGTTATTGACCAATGCTCCACGGTTTATTTGTTCCGTCAAATTCCAAAATCTTTGGTTTGATCGGTACTATTCAACCGCCGCAATTGGGATTTAACCGCTCAATTTTTATATTATTTTGTGTTTAAAAGTTTAACCGCTTATTTTTCGCGTTTGAGATTTTATGCATTCGACTCTAATCATATAAATTGTGTGTCTAAAAGTCTACTGAAAATAAATGTATATATTTGAACATGTTACGTACATCAATTTATTTATTATACAATGATTTAACGTCAAAATATTAATAGAGCTATGAGATTAGGTATATTTAGATAACAAATAAAAATAAGAAATAAATTAGAAATAATTTTAGGACAAATATGATGGATCAAAGATTTTTACATCGAAATATATTGTCGGTGTGGCTACAGAATTACTATGAATAAGTTCATTATGGTGACAGCTATAATTTGGGAGGAGAAACAATCGTTCGGGATGTTGATCAGATTCATTTTGTCGTTGAGCATATATACTTCAACCTCATTGAAGGTAATAGATGAATCATTAGGATGCATTCCATCCAAGTCAACGGATATCATGTAATAATTAATTACAATAATGAGTCTATCTATATATGTGTGTTTTCAGTACATAAACTTTACATCTTCTTTTTCTTTTTAGGATCACTCACCCATAAAACTTTAATTCATATGAGCTGTCCGTATATATACGGTCCCCCGGTTAGTAAAGGATTTAATGTTTAAATTTTATTTTGTATCAAATACTATTTACTAATGCAATTTATCATTTATATTTATTTTTCTATCTCATTACCCGAGAGATTACTCTCAAATTTGTGGTAGACGTGTAAGTTTTATTTACAACATTTTATTATTATTTGTTGTTTTATGTTAACTTAATACTTTCTCTTTTCGTTTTCTATTTTCTAGTCATATGGAAAGGATGATATTTACAAATGCCAAAGTGGCAGCAGCGGTAGCAAATTATTTGCCCGATGTGCTTTTTATTTCACTTCGGAGGACTATCTCTCCATTTCGTCACATTAAGTACGTTTTGTTTCGTAAATTACTTATCAATTAAATTTATATATTAATTTGTTTACAATATTCTTGGAATGCCTTTACTCAGAGATATCATACGATATTTGATTTTGGGCACCGCCAAATCGGATTTTCTCTCGCCACTTCCAATTACGACGACCTGGACCACGAAGACGACGTAGACAACGAGGACGACGAGGACAGTGTGGACGACGTGGAAAGACTCGTTCACTCATCAACATTAAGCTTTGTTTTTTTCGGTAAGAACTAATTAAGCTTTTATTTTTTTCTTTGATAATGAGAACTAATTAAGCTTTTAAGACCTTTCATGAGTGTGTAATATTTTATGAAATATCTTTATAAGATTTAACTGCTATTTTTTGTGTTTGCGTTTTTATGCATTTGACGTTAATCACATAAATTGTTTGTACGGTTTCGTAACATTTCAAAATGCTTAACATTAGAATCTTGTTTCATCGATCTTTTATTATAGTAACAAGCGATTGTTTTTTTTGTTTTGAGTACATTTGAAAGTAACGGAAACTTAGTAAAACGAATTCACGAAGAGAAAATGAAAAGTGATTAAGTCATCTCCTCAACAAGCGATTGTTATAAAGTAATAAAATTATTTAGATGAATTGGTTGTTTTAAAATAAAAGGTTGAAAATGTTGAATAACTATTTATTTTATTTTTACGATTTGAAATGAATAGGTTGGAAAATTGATTCAACTCATTCAACAAAAAAAAAAGAAAAATGAACAAATTATAAAAGAAACTTGTTCAACCATTTCATCTACTCTTTTGTAGATGAATGAGTTGAATAATGTTCAACTTGGTTTTGCTGAAAATGGTTGCATAGAGATGAAATAATTGGAAATTTTGAGTTGAAAAATAAAAGTTGAATATTATTCAACTCATTTCTCTGTGAAATAGAAGATATACAAGTTGAAAAAATTTCTTTATAATTAGTTTATTTTTCCAACTTTTTAAGTTGAAAGGGTTGAATCATTTTTCCAACTTATTCATCTTAAATGGTAAAAAAAATAGATAAATGCTCATTCAACTCTTTCAACTTCTTAATTTTAGGCAACCATTTGCACCTATTTTTCCAATCATTCAACTATATGTCATTCATTTGGAGCAATTATATTTCTTAAATCTATATATTTATTTTTATTTCTGCTATAATTCAAACTGTCAAACCATTACCAATAAGATGTGGAGCTAATTCAACATAAGTATATAAAGTATATGAAATGTATAGATCTTTCCACTTATTTTCAAATGATTAAAATTGTACATGGTGTTAGAGCCCGAACAAACCCAAGATAAATGAGCATAAAGATGATCTCACTTCTAAAACCATTTTTGAACCACCATTTCTACTGCATTGCCATTTTTCTTACCGCCTTTTTTTTTTATTTTGATTTTCATAACCGCTAAAAAACTTTTCACCACATCATTATATTATTTGGTCCAACCAAACCAATGGTCCAAGATGGTGCCTTTTTTTTTTGGGCTCAAAGATACAAATCCTCTCTTTTGATTTCTTCTCTCAGCCCATGACGTGTAATGAATGAAGAAAAAATCAATAACTTACATCACAATCATATATCAATTTCATGAATCCTTGAAACCAAATACATACCATACCGACCTCTGTTTAAAAGACTTATCTTTTCTCCAACAAATGCGACAAAACCGTGTGGACGAATCAGAGAGACACATGTATACCAATGCCGACTTCTTTTTATGCAATCGTAGCGTCTCTCTCACGTGGTAAACGCGTCGCCATTTTTATAATACGACCACGTTTGTGACTCCATTAATGGCGGTCTCATGCTCCCTCAATTCTTCATGATCTAACTACTAAGAGATCTGATTCACTTTCTTCACACTCTCCGAGTCTCATCTTCGCTTCTTCCCTAGCTCTTATCTGGTTAGTTCCTCTCTTTCTCTCTCTCTGGTTAGCTAATTTTGCTTTGTTCAGATTTACAGAGATTTTGCTTATCTAGCTTTGAATCAGTCTTGGGAACATAGACAAAATCAGAATTCGACCTTTCAAATTAATGGGTCTGATTGGGTTTATCGAGTTCATCACCCGTTTTCCCAGTCATCTATAAAGTTTGAGTTTTTAATTCGGTTATATACTCTGTTTTGATACGGAGATATCTAATTGCTCCAACCATTTAGCTTTCTAGATCTCATGAGATGTTTGCTTTTCATTGTACAGTTTAAATTAATGTTAAGCTAAAGAGTGAATTTTGATGTGGAGCTATTTGGCTGAATATAATGCTGAAACATTTGTGAAGATTTAGATGTTTGATTGATTAGAATTCTTGTGCAAAGTCTGATGGCTTCTTGATGCTAAAGAGTTATGTGTATTAATTTTGATGCAGGACACAATGATGGACCTAACGAAACTGAAGCCTCCACAGATCACTTTTTATTGCTCGGCGTTTTCCGTCTTGCTCACACTTCATTTCACGATACAGCTTGTATCGCAGCATCTCTTCCACTGGAAGAACCCTAAGGAACAAAAGGCTATACTCATCATTGTGCTTATGGCTCCTATCTACGCCGTTGTTTCCTTTATTGGTTTGTTAGAAGTCAAAGGAAGTGAAACCTTCTTCCTCTTTCTTGAATCCATCAAAGAATGCTACGAAGCTCTTGTGAGTATATTGTTTTATCGCTTGTGTTAGTATACAACATATTGTAGAGACGACACTTACCAATTTTTTTCGATATTTTGCAGGTCATTGCCAAATTCTTGGCATTGATGTATAGTTATCTAAACATATCTATGAGCAAAAACATTTTGCCTGATGGAATCAAAGGAAGAGAGATTCACCATTCTTTCCCAATGACTCTTTTTCAGGTTCGTCTCTATCTTCATTGCATGATTTCATCTAATATCTATTTGCTTCTTTACCCTTAAAAGCTTTGTGTCTATTGTTTTGACAGCCTCATGTAGTCCGTTTGGATCGTCACACTCTTAAACTTTTGAAATACTGGACATGGCAATTTGTGGTCATTCGACCCGTGTGCTCCACTTTGATGATAGCTTTACAGCTCATCGGGTTTTATCCTTCATGGTTGAGCTGGACATTCACTATCATTGTCAATTTCTCGGTTTCTCTGGCCTTGTATTCTCTTGTGATATTCTACCATGTGTTTGCTAAGGAGCTTGCTCCTCATAATCCACTCGCAAAGTTCCTCTGCATCAAAGGAATTGTCTTCTTTGTCTTTTGGCAGGTAATGTTTGCATTAATCAGTAAACCCCTCAAAACAAGATTTCTCATGTTTGGATATACTCATAAGATTCTTTTGATTCTGAAACTGCAGGGAATAGCACTAGACATACTGGTGGCAATGGGATTCATAAAATCTCACCATTTCTGGTTGGAGGTAGAACAAATCCAAGAAGCAATTCAGAATGTGTTGGTATGTCTTGAGATGGTTATCTTCGCTGCGGTTCAGAAACACGCTTATCATGCTGGTCCTTATAGCGGCGAGACCAAGAAGAAACTCGATAAAAAGACCGAATGATTTGGGCGTTAGAGTGGACATGGACTGGTTTTAAACCAGCCATTTTTATAGCCAATCTTTGGTGATCTTGTATGTTGTTATGTTGAGGAGAAAGATCTAAAGGTTTTGCTTTACAACTTTTGGTTTCCATGATTGGGGAAAAAAGAAACAATAAAGTTGAAAATTTAGATGATATGAACAATAATGTTAAAGCCACTACACTTTTCATCAAAAGAAGTAAAGAACACTACTCATATTAATATCTTTCCCGTATGCATGAAATGAAACTTTTTCACCATTGTTACTCTAGTCTTTGTTCAATTGTTGTAAAATCAGTTCAAATACTCAAATTCTTCTTACTTCTGTGACAAAATAAAACACTCGTTCTCATTGAGTAGTAAAATTCGAAAGTAATGTTGTTGAAATCTTAAAAAAAATCATCAAATTATTTTTCATGATTCTATCGTTCTGAATTTGTAACCAATCAAAAGCTCATTTATGTATGAAAATATTAAAATAATTTATTTGTGAAGATAAAAATTGGAGTAATGTATTAATTGAAGGAGGGTAAAAAAGTCGCACGTAATATACGGGAAAAGGCGTGCGAAAGGACTAAACACAAAAAGTCTCTGGATTGAATTGGTTTGGCTCTCTGCTCGAACGATTCTCTCTGATAACCCGATTGTCAACTCCACAGCCCACAGGTCAGATTATTTCCGATTTAGGGTTAATCGAGTTCTCGTTTTTCGAAATCGATCAAATTTATATTTAATTTAATTTGCGCGAGAATCGATGGTGATTGATTTGTTGTTGATCCAGACAGAGACAGAGTTCGTTGCCTTGCCTCCGTGTTGTTTTGTTCATACCGCGTGAAAAGCTTTCATCATCAATTCATCATCATAAAGAGGTGTCGTGTGAGCACACGCAATCTCCCAATCTCTCTTCTCTCTCTCTCTCTCCAATCTCCATATCTTTGTCCTCTATAATCCGGAGAAGTAGCTCTACCATCGAAATCTCCCAACTTGCTTCCTTGTGAGTTTCTCTCTCACTTCATAAATTATGGTTTTTGCTTCAGTAGAACGTAGAAATTTGGTATTTTGATTGTTGGGTTTCAATGATTTAGGGTAAAGATTCATTGGGTTTTCTCCATTTCTAGCTTTAGTGATTATGATCATGATTTCATATCATCCTCTCTCTCGGTTTTTGTTCATCAATGTCTTCTGGTTCTTGAGATAACCTCCTAAGCTTTTTGGTTTAATGATTCCTCTTTTCTATCTTCTATGATCACCTGCATTTCTCTTGTTTTGGTTAGATGTTAATCTCCTTAGTGTGATTTATTAACTTGGTACTATTGATTTTGATATCAGCTAGGAAGCTTTTTGCTTTTTGTTTTCGTCTTTGCGCGTGTCCCATTCTCTTCTCCAAAGTTCCCTATAATAGTGAAAGCTCATCAAGTTATTTAGCTCTCAGTTTCTGAAAGATGGAGGTCAAGTTATGGAATGATAAGCGTGAGAGAGAAATGTATGAGAATTTCGCAGAGCTTTATGCTATCATCAAAGCTACTGAGAAGCTCGAGAAGGCTTATATTCGTGATCTAATCTCTCCATCTGAATACGAAACCGAGTGCCAGAAACTCATTGTTCACTTCAAGACATTATCTGCATCTCTCAAAGATATGGTCCCAAACATTGAGAGATTTGCAGAGACGTACAAGATGGATTGCTCAGCTGCAGTTTATCGCCTTGTGACTTCTGGTGTTCCAGCTACTGTGGAGCATAGAGCTGCTGCTTCGGCTTCTACATCAAGCTCTGCTTCTGTTGTTGCTGAGTGTGTTCAGAACTTCATCACTTCCATGGATTCTTTGAAACTCAACATGGTTGCTGTTGATCAGGTGTATCCGTTGTTGTCTGATCTCTCGGCTTCTCTTAACAAACTAAGTATATTGCCACCAGATTTCGAGGGGAAGATTAAGATGAAGGAATGGCTTTTGAGGCTGTCAAAGATGGGAGCTTCAGATGAACTCACTGAGCAGCAGGCTCGGCAACTTCACTTTGATCTTGAGTCATCCTATAACTCGTTCATGGCTGCTTTGCCTAATGCTGGTAATTAACCGATGTGCCACTAGAGACTGATGTGTGTTCGGTTTATTTTGTTTAGTTTGGCTTTATGTAGTTATAATGATGGCTTTAGGAACAAAGATTTTTGTTTCATGACAATTTGCTACATATATTTTGGGGATGAATGTTCGTAGACAAAACAAGCTTTTCCTTTTGTTGTGTAAAAGATGATGCCAATCCAGAAATTGTTTTTTTCATGAAGTGTAATGTATGAATCTAACTCTTTTGTGCTGATTATTGGCTTTATATCGTTACATGGGTGGCTTTATATGTGGTTATGGAACATTCCTCTCCTTTAGTCTTTTCAAAACAAATGTAAAGACTCTATATCAACTATAAAACGTTAAGAGAGATTAAAATTGCCCATTTTCATTAGCTGCGAGTAAGAAAAGGAATGAGCAATTCATCAGTAAGGATAAGAACTTGCCCATTTATCTACAAAATGCGCAAAAGCCTGTGGGGTTAAAAAGGTGATTGACCAAAAACTTTCTGGTGTTTCCCATCATAATCTATTCACCTTGCAGCTATAAGAGTCTGCAAAATCTACATGGAGCTTGTGGTGGTGGTGTCTGCAATTTCTGTGGTTGTCTTGAGTTTTCCTTCATCTTCCTTGTTATTTTGGCTATGAGCACTTGATGAGCTTGGTGACGTGAAGCTAGACTTTACTGTGTCATCATGAGGCAGAGTCTCGCTCTTGGTAGTTTTGTTAGAACCAGGGAGAGATTCTTCGTCCTTTTCTGGTTTGAAGTTCAAATCTAATTGAACTTTCAAAGGCGAAGCATGACGCTCATGATTCTCACTGTTGTTAGCAGATTGGTGAAGTCCATTATCAGAATTCAGTTGCTCGAGCAACTTGCGCGCATTGTCTTCTTTCTCCATCTGCTTCTTTTCCCTCCGTAGCAACAGGGAACGCCTACGGCGTTTGTTAGTGTCGCAGACTGCACAAGAACAGCATCGGTCGTGTTTAGGACCTATCCCACTTGGGGATTGTATGCAAATGATGCAAGTACAGCCATCTCTATGTCGTGGGTGCTTTGTGGTTGTTGGTGATATCAACAGTCCTTCAACTTCAGTGCACGTTGATCTGAAACTAGAGACAACACGATCCAAAAGAAAAAAACAAGAAGCAGAAGAAAATCAATGAGCTTTTCAACACTTGGCAACACACTCTCGGACAATGAATAGTACCAGTACCCTAATTTGATTCTACCGCCATTATCTACGATAAGATTCACCATTTCAAACACCTAAAAGCAAAGAGAAAAGCCAATAAAAGCAAAGATGTGTGGTTTACCCTGCAACATCAGTAGGCTTCCCGATGATTGGAGCCTCCTATTTTGACACGAGAAGCATTAAAGAAATAACTCAGTGAATTGATATGTTCCAAAACAAGTAAAACAGGATTTGAAAAACACAAAAAAAAAAAAAAAAAAAAAAAAAAAAAAAAAAAAAA
>Ga0041059_1002853_pt1 | contig 12443 bp, 11 predicted proteins | sample AraColnosormetaG_FD_56232 | JGI IMG/M metagenome (GOLD analysis project Ga0041059, IMG submission 56232) | Arabidopsis roots microbial communities from North Carolina, USA - Col MF nosort | ecosystem: Host-associated > Plants > Roots > Unclassified | place: USA: North Carolina | collected... | reverse complement strand
AAAAATATTCGCTGATTACTTTACTATACTGTGTCTGTGTGTCCCTGCTTCATTTAATAAAAACAAAATATATTACTTAGGGAATTCTTCAATTTGAAAACAAAGATGAATCATAAAAAGACTTTTTTGTGTACAAGTTAATTTAAACCATGTACAGTATGTGGTCGAAGCCGTATCTTTTGATTATATCTCAGTCGATCAATATTGTTAGATATTTCTTGGAAAATAAAGATATAAGTTTGAATCAAGGTTTAAAAACTAACGAAATAAATTATCTTTTGATGAACAAGGTTTAAGTGGTAAAATGTATATGTAGATGTGGAAAAATCATATATTGCGATTAGGTAGTGTTACGGACAACATACAGATCAACTCATGATACATACTCAAGTCATGTGGGCTCTTGTGGCTGTGTTACGGTTTGGTAACAAAACTACATTCAAACCCAACTAGTTCCCTAAAAGAGGTAGGCTTTGCACTAAATAATTCATACCCATGGTTCGTGGAGCAGCAACGGTCTCACATTAATTCATACCCAAGGTTCTTGGAGTAGCTATGGTTTCACGGGCTCTCATCGATCTCATCTGGAACATGCAATTTCTCCATTGCAGCCTGTTTCAGACAATAATAACCAGTTTAAGCTATGAATCCTTGAATTTTCAGATTTAAAAACCATCATTGGACGACTCTGTTTTAAAGACTCGAACCTTTATTGCAGCAACGTCAGTTGCAGGCGGTTTCATATCTAAAGCTAGACCGAAATGAAGCATGGCTTTATCGTGCATGTTTCGCCGCTTATAGATCCTGCCCATTAAAGCGTAAACGCTGCTCTCTGAAGGCGCATACTCTTTGAGCTCCTCAAGAACTTCTAGAGCTTCATCTAATCTTTCTAAGCAGACAAGTATGTTAGCTTTCTGGTACATTGGAAGAGGGTTTTTTCTATCTGCTACTATGGCTTGCTCCATTATCTCTAGTGCTTCCTCACTTCTCTATTAACACAAAACAAGAAGAAGCATTTAGTCATTCTTCAAAGATTGTTTTTCTTGTAGACCTGATAAGATGAAAGTAATAAGATAACCTTCAAGGCATGCAAAGATGTCCCTAAATAAGACATTATAACAGAGGAACTCGGGTTTATTAGGAAAGCCATTCTGAAGTGATGCTCTGAGAACTCTAACTTCTCTTGGCGTAGATATATCATTCCAAGCCCGTACCATGCGTTGTAGTGTCTTGTATCTACACGAAGTGCGTTTTGGTAACTTTTCATTCCGTTCTCAAAATCCTCAAGAGTTGTGTATCTACAGAGACAGTAAAGATAGAAAGTGTCAATTAGACCAATAACCAGATAATTTTAAGCACATTGTGCAAGACAAAGTCAAATGGATAGAGGCTCTCTTACTCGTGGCCACATAAGGTATGTGCATATGCAAATCTTGGATTCAGTTGAACAGCTCGTAGGAAATTCTTCAGTGCGGTCTCATGGTCCTTTTGCAAGCTATAGCAATTTCCCATAGCACACCTACATAATTGATTGCTTATTTCTCTTATTACCAACAATAAATGAAAACGTTAATCAGAAAAACAACTTCGACAAAAAATACCAAGATTGAGGAGCTAAGCGATCGGTTGATATTAGTTCCTGAGCCAAGTAACTCAGCTTCATGTCTTCCTTCAAATGCTGCAAATAAATATCATATCTTGCTGATGAAAAATTTACATAAATGTGATTTCTTTCCGCACTCATCCGAGATTGCATGTTTAGAAACCAGGATAATACACTTACATAGAGGACCGTAGAGTATATATCCATTCCTTCTAAGCAATAAGGAGAAGCCAGACGGGCAAGACGGAATGCCTTTTCAGCCTCTAAATAGTCAATTAGTTCAAAGTATGCTTTCCCGACCTACATTTAATAGCCATAGTATGTGTATATAAACCTTTCAACAATAACTATCACAGGCCACTAGAGTAAAACTGATTCAGGCTATATCCATATATGGCAGCCTAAAAGAGAAAGAGTCACTAGTTACCTGGGAAAGAACCCATCCTGTATTATAATGCTTATGTGGAAGTTTCATATACGTATCCAGTGCCTCCTGAACGACCCAGAAGCAGAAGGAGACAATGAGATAAGCCTATATAGGTTCACCTCACTTGCATAATTCACGAGAACAATAATATGCCTACCTGACACCTGTACATGTATGAAAGTCTACACCCTTCTCCGAGTGTCCTAAGGAGGTTTAAAATTTCCGAAACACCAATTGTGATTGTTTGAGAACTCATTGCTATGCCACCAATCGACATTGTTTCGTCTTCTTGATCATTGGAAGCCATAGAACCAGTCGTTGAGGCAGTATTAGGCCTTGAATCATCAAAAGGTTCCCCACGGACCCCTAAACCCATCAGAATGACGGTATTACAAATATGCAGACACCAAAAATAGAAGGCATGATAACAATAGTCACACAAGGGCAGATTTCAAACAATATAGTGGTATAGTGCATGGAATGTCACAACCTTCATCCATGTTTTCATTTGCCCAGGAGTGTCCCTTCCGAAGTGTTACAGAACGAAGTGCCAAAGAACTCAATTTAGAACCTCCCAAATACTTGGAAGCGTTGTTCACATTTCCGCTTACTGTTGCAACACTTGAATTAATGTTTGCCCCTGAATCAGCAGACAGTCTTGAACTCCGTCGTGGACCAGAATCAGAAAATAGTCTGCCAGAAATCTGCAAACATAAGAGACATGCACTCACGGTAAGAAAGTTGGTATAGAAAATTTCATCCCGAGTACGAAATAGACTATTACAGAGAAAGACCAATAATTCAAAATTATGATTTGATGATGTCAAGTAGAGATATGTGATTATGTGAATCCTACCTTACGTAACTTTCCTTCATCTACAAACTTTCTTCTAGGTGCTTGAAGAGTAGAGTTAACAGTGGACTTTGGAGAACTGTCAGTAATAAGGGAGTTTGGGTTTGCAACAGCTGGCTGAAAATTCCGGAAAAGTGGTGGTGGAGCTATACCGGATAGCTACAATTTCAAAAATACAAAAAAGCATTTACTTACAGCTGTTATTATTCAGATAACTAAAAAGGTTGATAAAATTAACAAGCCAAACCAAAGACACTAAAACATAATGAAGACCCCATTTTTAATAGTCAAAAGAATAGACAACCCATTCTTTTGGCATAACAGATATAGAAAAAACAGATACAAACGCTGTGAAATCAACACCCATGATGCACAAATCTCCTAAGTACTACAGAATGTGTGATCAACAGATGGAGATATAGTTGTATTACATAAAAAAGCAGTACGACAATTGTGTGACATTACCTGTGCAGCCACTGGCGAAGGCGTATTATAGAATGACATGTTCGAAACACCTCCATTAACTCCATGAGAATGGAAATTTCCGGAGATATCTTTAAGGCCATGGCTTTGTGTGTGTTTAGACTGCCTTGGACTATAATCTTCAGAACTCGTGTTTTTAGTAGAAGTTGAATTACGTTCCTCGTTGTAAGTGTTTAAGCCGAGGGAAGTTGACAGTTGTTGCATATACTGCTTTTGAATGGAGAGAGCAGCTGTTTCACCAAAAACTGCAGTTGCTTCCTCAGCAGCACCTGAAAGTTGAGCAGACAGAAAAGTGTAAGAGAACCATAACATATCTGTGAAGTATGCAGAAAACGGATTATGTTCACCTAATATACATAATTCCTCATATGCAGCCCAAAGTAGAGGGTCTATTGTCAAGGACTGTTTAAATTGTTGAGCAGCATTCTTCCTTCTATCAGTATACCTAAAAGGTCACTGTTATATATGAGGAATCATCTCATCTAAGCCATTCAGAATCAAGAAAAAATGCATAGACAGAACAAAAAACGTACTTGTAAATAAGTCCAAGAAGGTAATGGCCTGCTGCACCATTTGGGATCTGCACAATAATCAGAAGCATGTTGTTATCTTCACTGAACTAAATCAATAAATAAGGTCCAGAAACTGACACACTGTTTTTGTAAAATGACATTCAGTAAGCGAATAAAGGCAAAATACCAGAGAACATTAAATACCTCCGCACCAGGTTCATTAACAGGGCAGAGTGCAGATTCAGCTTCATTGAGAAGGTCCATCTGGAAGCATGATAATGCGAACAAGTATCGGGACTGAGCCATTTGTGTTCCTTTACATAACAAAAAAAAAATATATATACAAAGATAATCAAAACGACCTAACAAAAGAAGGTGCAAAATTCTGACTAAAAGGCTAACAAGCAACAAGTCAAGAAACAATGCCACGCACCCTTTAGCAGATGATATGCACTGTAAGCTTGATTATTCTGCAGGTAGCTGGTGGCTAATAGCTGCAAATTAACCTATATAAGAGGAAAATTCAGAAAGTGATCAAACAAAAAGGCCAATCATTTATTGACATGATTTCTACTAACTGAAGCTAGAAACTGGACAACCACTACGAATGTTGAAAATATTCCAGACCAAAGGCTGAATGAATGAATACTTTCTCAACTACTATTGAAGCTGTATTAACCCAAATTTTAACAAAGCTTGAGATAATCCCAGAGACATTCCTCTAACAGTTGACTCATAGCTAAGTTCCAAGGATAATAAATACTTAAACTTGAGATCACATATATGGACAAAAGTCATTAACCCTCAAAATGCAAATTTTCCAAAGACCAAATCAGTAATGAGCATTGAGCACAGCTACTAGAGAAAACAAATTCAACAAGAGAGAGAAAAGAACACGAATTCATCTCCTAATTGAACACACGGATCTTGAAAACAAAGGGCTAAAAGGTAAGAAACCAAAATCAATCTCGAAGAACACAGTGAAGCTATCGAATTCCAAATCCAAAAAGAGACGCACTTTCGACGAATTCATAGATACCCAGAGGAATTACAAACCCAAAAATATCAAATTTACCATTCCAAGAGCTTCGATTTACAGAATTTGAATTAGAGAGGTAAAATCAGAGAGAGAGAGTGAAAGAAGAGGGTGATTACCTCAGAAGGAAACTCAGCGCAGAGACGCTCGCACATGAAAATAGCATTTTTGTAGACAAAATGACGAAGACTGTTGTTTACACAGTCCACAAGCATAGCTTCCATAGTTGTTGCCTTTCTTCCTCGAGAGAGAGAGAAGAGAGAGAAAAGAGGGTTTTCTGTTTTTTCTGCAACTTTTTATTTTTTTCTTACCATTTGGGATTTTTTTGAAGTCGTCGTGATTTCAAATTTTGATGCGGCACGTGCGATGCTCTGTTTTCAGTCTATTCCGCACGTGACAGACCCATTAGCCTTAAGTGTTAAAATTTGTATGGGCTGAGTCCGTGTGTTTTCATTTTTGGGCTTAGTTAGCTTATTGGGCTTTATAATTGACCATTTGAATATTAGTATAGATGAAGACAACGATGATGGTGTGATTACAACCGTTGGAAACAGGAAAACAGAGCCGATTCATCGTCATTCATAAAGCAAACACCTCTTCAAGATCATCTCGCGGTCGCGGATACTCCATGTCGTCCACCACATGTAACATTGCCATGAAATCGCTGACGATGTGAGTCATGTGACGTATGGAGAAGAACTCGAGGAAATCAAAGAAGTCGAAGAAGGGTATCATAATAATGAATCGAACTATCGAAGATATTGCGCTACTTGAACAAGTGTTTTTGTTTGGTTGAATAAGCAACAAACTATTATTTTAGCAAAATACTAGAACGTGTCTGCAGGAAAAGTTTCATATCTACGATAATCATTTTCTGATACTCATTTCAAACGTTGTTAAACGGATCATGAATCATGACTTCAAGTTAGAATACTTCAAGTTTCAACCATATCATCATATATCTGATGTTATCCATCACATAAACATTATGAGTTTTTAAAGGACCATTTCATGAACCATCGTTGCAATCTTGAATTATCAATCAGAAATCTGATAAATTTGAAAAAGAAAGATGAAAAACAAAGGTATTAAATATACAAATTTATAACAGTTGACAACATATAACAAAGCCCACAAGCTTTTGATTAGTACAAAAGAAGAATATTTCACTAAAACGTTTCTACTTTCTTGTACAAGTAATTTAATTTGCCAAATACCAATCGCTAGCCGCTTTAACCAAAATATATTCCACACTTCAAACTAAACCGGGTTTTGTACCAATGTAGTAAGTAGGTCACTCTCAGGTTAGCTTCCTCGGCAAGTTATAGGTCTTTTTCAGAAACTTAGTCGCAGGTTCATCGTAACGGTAACACAATACTCTTAAAAGTGTGTTTGGTTCTGTCGGACTCCACGGACCAGAAGTCGGCGGTAACGGAAGCTTCCCTCTGTCAGAACCATGATTCTCCAGACACACTGCTTTAAACCGTTCAATCAAAGAATCTGTATCCGTGCGCAGCAGCGGAAGTATACTCTTGACAGTCGTCGAAACCTTCTCGATCAAATCCAAAGGCAATCCGTCTCCGTTTGACCAGAAAAGATCGCATAGAAACTTGAAATCCTCTTCTACGGCAGCAGAGTCTTGAATTGTGAAGCCACGCGATGGTCCACCTGCAAGGAGGACCAATAAGAACCCGTCGAAAGAAGCTCTCATGATGTCCGAAATGACTCTGGTTCGGACTCTGTCATGAACCGATGAGGAGATAATCTCAAGGCACCGTTCGAGCTCTTGAAGAAACGGCTCAATCCTTGAGGAAGGAACTTCCCCGAGGTACAGACCATCCCAGAGAACATTGCTCAGATCGTGGAAGACGATCTTGTAAGCAGTTGCTTCAGACAATTGCTGTATTCCTTTCGAGCAATAACTAATCGACTGTTCAAATATTTTACCTTTAGCATCCAAAGCTGCAACTTCGGATTCCGGGAGACGATTCAATGTTTTTCTCCCAGATGATTCGATCTCTGTCCTGATATACTGCAGAGTGTTGATCCTGCAACAGAACTGAAGTATTTCCGCCGAGTCATTACCCGTCCCCAGCTGTGATTTTCTCCTGTGAGAAGCTACCATTGGCTTCTCCTTTTTCTTGAATACACCATGTAGTCTGGACCCGACCGTGCATCTTGTTAAAGCAGGCAAAACGGGTAGAAACGTATTCCGCGAGCCTAATAGAAACCATATAAAAACAAAACCAGAAACTCCATAAGTGAAATGAACAAAGCGTGAGCTTTTTTATTCCAAAAACTAAACAATCAACTGCTTACCGCAGGATGATTTCGCCTTTGATACATAATGCTGCATACACTTGTCTAGTCCTGACGTTAGCTCAGGAAGTAAAACTGGATGCAAAAGAATCGGCAACAAGAAAAACGCTTCCAATGTCTCATCTACCATCCTCAGTACATCCACAGCAGAAGGAGCGATACCGAGTTTATTCGATCTCGGATTCCATACCTACAATAGAAAGTTACAAAACCAATCAATATATGAATAAAACTCTTAAAAGGAACAAAAACCAGGAAAGATCTTTAAAGTTGTTATATACCTCTTGCTGGAGATTCCGGTCGATCCACTCTTTTAGCCTATCAACTCGGATCTTGATCCACGATTTCACAAGGTTACCAATAACGACTTCTGCTTCAAAAGGAGGCATCTCTCTTATAACCGATTTTCCACCATCTTCACTATCTACTGCATCTTGTACAGCAATTTGCACCAGATCCTTCTCAAGCTTATCTGCAGCAGTGAGTACTCTAATAGCATCTGGCGTCAACTCAGTAATACCCGAGACGAATTTCTTCAACTCGGTACCATAGCACGAATGAAGCGTAGCTGCAGCCACACCAGCTGCAAGCGGGTGCCAATTCTTCAAGATTGGACTAAATATCGCCTTCTCATTAAAAGCTAAATGACCAATATCCTCTGCAAGAATCGCAAGAGCAGGAAGATTATTCGTGCTCTGCCGGGATTTTGATTTCTTGCTATGTTCCACCATCCTCTTTGTCTATTACAAACAAAAAACAATAAAGCTACATAAATGGCTGCAGATACGAAATCAGATCAACAGAAAAAGAAATATAAACGAACCTGTTGAAAAGCCATACGCAACGAAGACCTGATATAGGTATCAACTCGATCACGCCCTGAATCGACATGCTTCTTTTTCCTTCTATATTCGCTAGAAATATCTTCACCTAGTACCTTAGCTACCAAAATCCCCAAAGAAACCGTAGTTTCCAGCGTCTCAACGTTATCAATGTTGAAAGTATCATGGTAAGCAAGAAGTCTCTTCTCACCCCAATCCATCACCAAACTCAAAACAGAACTCAAGATCTTGGAATACTCAGGATCATTTGTCTCCATTGCGTCGTTCTCAATTTCGAGTATCAAGTTATGAGCAGCCACAAGCAAGTCATTCTCCACTTGCCCGGTTGAAACATACCGATTAACCAACACCCAGAGAAAGCAAACATTGTGAATCATCTGATTTATCCCCAAGACAGGCCATGTTTTCTTTATAAGCTCCAAAACTTCATCTACCTCTTCAACAATCAGCAACTCATCGTTCACATCAAAACAAGACTCTAAAAGCATCTGATAGATTCTAAGATTCAGTGGAAACCCATCAGCCCAATGACAAGTCTCAGAACCAATCCCATTGTTGTTCTGCCGACTAGCAAGAGACATTACTAAACTCCTAAGATTCTGCGTCTCCCCCGTAATCTTCCCGGTATCTAACGGCCTCTCGAGACCGGACCGGATAATCTGCTTAAGCTGTTGAACAGATTTATCTGATTTACTTAGCGGCACACAAGGATATAATATCAAACCAGCTTCAAGAAGCTTCAAGTTCCTTCTCTGCCATGATTCATACTCTTCTTGGTCTGGAAAATCTGAAGCTTTAAGCTGTTGCAGAAGCTCAAGAGGTAGCACCATCATCTCCACACGCCTCCCAAGCTAAAATCAAAATCACAAAATTCTCTTAAACCTCAAATTCAAACAGATATTTCTCAATTTACTAAAATGAACGTACCTGACCAGAAGCGATCCTGAGAAGAGCTCTACGAATCCTTGAATCAATCTGCTCCGAGATTCGCATTTGTACCCGAACCAACTCACCCACCGTGACGGATTTCTTGCTCCGATCCGGTTGACTCGACGATTCTCCCGCTCCTCCGTCTCCGTCTCCGATTCGTTTCTTCATCCCTAACGCCTTCTTCACCTTACTCGCAGCTGTAGAAGTCAGAGATCTATGAAGCGACGGAGACGGAGATAACGACGCCGTCGTCAGACCGTTGCTCCGATCAGATTTCGGCGATTGAGGGATGTAAGTCAGCGGACGACTTCCAGTGCTACGGCAAGCAGCGACTAAGATCTCGTAAGCAGTTTCTCGGAGCTCCGAATTGGATAAATTAGGAGCTGGATCGCCAAATGGAGATGGTAACGATTCCATTTCCACTTCGAATTCACAAAATAAAGATCAAAGTAACAAGCTTTATACCCAAAACCCAAAAACCCTTCTCAGATTTAACACACTACCAAAAATTGATTATTTTGAGATTGTTGAGCTTGAAATCAGAAAAAACGAGAAGAGAATTTTGCGGAAACGATTAGATCAAAGGTAAGAGACAATCATTGATTGAATCATCACCAAATGCACAAAGGAGCAAACAAAAACTGCAGAGATAAAGTAAAAGACTTGTTCTTGGCAAAAATATATATTAAAAAGATGAAGAATTTGAGTATGCCCAGAATTTGATTCTTGCTTGATGTTAAAGAATGAATGATTTTGAAGAAAGAAAAAAAGTAAAACCAGACGGCGACAACAAAAAAATGAAAGAGAAGACTTGAGAAAGGTGTTGTCTTTGGTACCAAATGCACATGTTTTTATTTTATTTGTATATTTTTCAGGAGAAGAAAATTTAATCAATAGTAGAAGAGAGATTAGGGATTGTGAATATGTCTGGGCACCAAGCGGATATCCAGAAAAATTGTGATATTTGTTATTCGATTCGTTTTAACCGAATACTTAATTTTGTTATTTGCTTTGATTCGAAAATTTCTAGATATCCGAAATTTCGAATATCCGGATTTTTTTGTGATATTTGCGGATATCCGCTTTGATACATATAAATATTAAAAAAATTTGTAAACTATATAACCATATAATATATTTAAAGTTATTATTTAACATGCTTACAAAATAAGTTCTAAATACCAAACATAACCGTTGTTATTATCACCGGTCAACAAAATGTTATCAAACTAATTCCAAAAACTAAAACCCGATAGTTTAAGATGTTATTGATCAAGATATAACATGAGAGAAAAATGATCAAATAAATATTTTAACATAAAAATATAAGATAGCAACAATACATAAACTATTTATGATATCTATATATAGATATAACTATATATTTAAATATATATCGATAGATACGGATCGAAGCGGATATTCGATTATCTTAAAAACATTATTTGTTATTTGCTTCGGTTTTTACGAATACTACATTTTTCTATTTGATTTGGTCCAAAATCTTACGGATATTCGAATTTTTCGAATCAAATCAAATCGAATACCGAATCGAAGCGGATCGAACGAATATTTTGTCCAGCCCTCATTAATGTCTAAATGTTATAATGGGAAATCAAAATTAACTCAAATTTGGAAGAGATCAAATATGTTTTCATTTAATTGCAAATTGATATTTGACCTATAAATTAAGTTTTTGTTAATCCGCTAAGTTGGAGACTGAGATGCGTAAGTTTGTGATTTGGAGCAAGCTTTGTGATTCGAACTAGAAGACCTATGTAGCATCATATCCTTTGGATGTTACTAGATCTAGAGTTGAAAAGTTTTCGATAATGTTGTTATTTGAAGACAATTTCAATAGTTGTTTTGTTCTCTGCCAAGAGTCGAAGACTTTCTACCATTATGGGTTCTAGAGTTCATATTGATTGAATTTTTCACACGGCAAATTTATTTAGCATTGACAACATTTCTTTCCCACACACGGCAATACCAAGTACCGATTCAACTAAATACATTTAAGCTATTTTTATTTTTTTTGGTCAAGTACTACGAGATATTCTTTAATATTATCATGTGGTGAGGCCGTTGTTGACCATTGTTTAATTATTCTTCTAATCAATATATTTGTTCCTTCATTTTCAAATAACCATAATTAAAGAATTATACAAGACAAAATATAATCATTGGATTGAATGAGATCATTTGAATTCTTCAATTTTACGTAAACAGTAGTACTTATTATATTATATATGAATCACCAAAACTATTTTTTGATATCAGATTTCGTATTCGAACTAGGTCCCTAAAGCCAACTAGTAAAAGAATCTGCATTTGGCCTAGTGACCGAACCTGTTTTTGCCAATTGTGTTTACGTGCTTGGAACAAATCTCCTGTAAGTCTAGAAAACACATGGGGATGAAAGAAAAAATTACATCGGGGAGGAATTTACATGAGATCATAATATTGAAAACTGAAAAGATTCAACTCGTGAAGTCTCTCGATGAGTTGTATAATCTTTTTCAAATTCCTTATAAAGAATAAAACAACTTCTAAAAGACAAATGAACATATATGTAGACATTGCATCATCAATATTTTTTACCACTGTTTTTAAAACCAAATTGATGAAAGTGATCTGTAGATCAAATTTGTTAAGTGACAATTTTACTGTCTTGATAATTAAGAAAATCAAAAAGCAAGGATTCATATAAATTTTTACCAAAAAATAATTAGGGAGAAAATAAAAATCTATGAAAAATATGCATTTTGGTTAATGATATTGTTTACCATATTTACATGTTTCATCGAAATCTTCAAATTATTGTTTATCTAATCTTCGATTTGCTTTTAATCGACGATAGTTTGAAGATTTTTGTTCTTCTATTGATGTTCTCCTCCGTCTGTCAACTTTAACGAAACGATGCCGCAGAGACTGAGAGGAGGAGGAAATATTCTGCGATTCTTCTACACGGCAACGATTCTGGTCAGTTTCTACACGACAATGATTCTGGTTAGTTTATACACGGCAACGATTCCGGTCATTTCGTTAATATCTCTGTATAGTCCCACCTATTATTTCTCCTTATTGTATATGAAACAAAAAGAGATTCCAAAAGTAGCAAAAAATATGTCGTCATCTCCTCCGAACAAAACCGATCCACCAAACAAAATTGAAACACAAAAAAATAACTGCCAATACATAAATGTGCGATAAAAAAACAAAAAAAAATCATTAATATTTTAACACAAAGTTACGTCAAATAAACACAATTGTTCATAAGTGCAAATAACATTTATTAAAATTGTTTAGCTAAGAAAGTTTGGGCTCGTAAATACTTATTATCTTATGTATAAACGAATTTGTTCTAATGACTATATATAAAAAAATCAATTTCAGATAATTTTAATATAAATAGTATTGCCAAAAAAAAAAAAAAAA
>Ga0041059_1002852_pt1 | contig 12446 bp, 12 predicted proteins | sample AraColnosormetaG_FD_56232 | JGI IMG/M metagenome (GOLD analysis project Ga0041059, IMG submission 56232) | Arabidopsis roots microbial communities from North Carolina, USA - Col MF nosort | ecosystem: Host-associated > Plants > Roots > Unclassified | place: USA: North Carolina | collected... | reverse complement strand
TTTTTTTTTTTTTTTTTTACTCTTTATATTTGCAGCTCTTTCTTTGTTATTTTAACTCCTTTTGTATTTGCAGCCCCATACTAGGTGTATGGAGAGGTGGTTCACTTTTGGCTTCCAGCCCGGATTTCGAGTCCATGTGTGTCACCAAGGCTGAGTACGAAGAACTTGGATCAGCTCGGTGTCGTAGACGATTCTTTCATTGAGGCTAACCAAAACAATATCACATGAGTTGGTTGTAAGTTGAAATTCTTCACATTATTTGTCGTATATTGTAATGCATGTATTGTTTTTCTTCTTCCTCTAATTTGATAAACTTCAAACCGTTTAAGTAATAACCAAACAACAAGAGAAAATTATCTTGTCTTCTTAAATCAAGTTTACACAGAAGAAGGGTTTAGGGTACAACATGCAGAAACATTATCTATATCACAAATACAGTAATATTTAAATGCAAAAACTTGTTTTTGTTGTTGTTCTTCAAAGATGATTTCATGTGCGTAATTTTGCATAGCCAACGAAAGAGTTTGGTAGTATAGTTTCCTCATCAGTCGGTGTAGGGTTGAGAGTCCATGCACAAATGCACTAGCTTTCTCTGGTACTGTTGAAAGTATTCACAAACCGCTGTCACTTCTTCCTTCCCTGATTCAAGACCAGGCAGATCGGGCAGCGGTACTGTGCCATCACCAGAAGCAGATTCAGACTCCTCGTCTTGGGTTGATAGCTCGGTTATGATTTCTGAATGAATCTCCTGACACGCGAGGACAAACATGGCTACTGTATCAGGCTGTTGCACCTCTCTGAGAGCTGCAAGCGCCTCTTGCAGGGAACCAGCAGCCACATATAAAATAAGGGCCCTGCATTAATAAAATGAAATTCTTTTCTCATCATCGGAACTGTTTGAGGAATTTATGTCACATTTAAATTTTCTAAGTTAAACTGTATTGAATGTGAGCATGATGATAAAGTACCGCCAGACGTTGTGCTCCGCATGGAGAACATGATCAGCCCACCTTTGCAATACCCTGAGTAGATAGAGAGATAGGAGTAGTTACAACGACTAGTAACCAATAATAGGAAATAATAATTAGATCTAGAAGTAAACCGTAGAAGAAAAGACCTGGCATAATCCGATCCTTCTAAATGTGTTGCGGCCAAGGTAGCAGCATCGGTCCATCGTCCAGAATCTTGGAGCTGCATATTAAAAAGTATAAAATATTCTGTGTCTAAAACGTTGCCTATTATTAAACCAAGCTAAGAATATTCTCGAATAACTAATGAAATGACAATTTCAGTGGAAGCATAGTTCCGAAGAATATGCAATATGTAGTATGACCAAGGAAACAAAGAAAGCTAACCTGTGAACAAGCTTCTTGGTGCCTACCAACGGCACATAAAAGATGAGTACCAGTGAGTGAATTGTCGGTCCTTACCATGTTGGCTGCAACAACCTACGTGTGGAACAAATGTGATGGAATGATTTTTTTACAAGGACACGAAAGATTATCCAATATAGCAAAGACAGATACCTTTAGTGCAAGGTCGAGAAGAGATTTAGACACAGCAGAAGCGAGTGCAACAGCTCGGAGAGCATTTGGATAGAAGTATGGAGAATCTGGAGCTGAAGAAAGCAGCAAACTAACAGCAGCTTCCAAATTTCCAACTGATATCAGCCTGGTCAAAGAGGTTACCGATACAAGATCAACACAACTACTTTTTCTCTCAGCTTAAGATGCTTCTAAAATATATAGTTTCCATTTTACACAGGAGCTACTACTAAAACAAAACCGTAATTTCAAGTAATAAATTGAAAGGACAATAAACAGTAAAGACAAGCTAATGGTGAAATACTAACTCGTGTACTTGTTTCTGAATGCAATCTTCTCCGTCTAATTTTTCATGCCAAGGAAGACGTTCATTGGCACGCGTCCGTAATTCTTCTCGCTCAAAAGCCATCAATCTAAGTGAACCATCACACTGTTCGAGAAAATGTAGAATATAAGCTCACCAACAAACACTAAGCAAATGGAAATTTCTAATCCAAACCGACTTCAAATAAGAAAGCTCCATTAAGCTAGCAGAAAATTACAAAGTGAAGGAGCTCCAGTTCCAAAATAAATAAATCTCGTCTCTGCATCCTGGTAGAAGGGAATGGCTAGAATGCATGATCTTTTGAAAGGAAAAAAAAAATTATTTTGAAACTGACCATAGAGTCTATCTTCCTGGCTTCAGGTGACGATAATCCAGTAGATGGTATTTTACTCGGCATAGCTACTTCATCAGCTCCTGAGTCTAAAGTAGGGGAAGAGATTTTCTGCGGAGACCTTCTCGTTAGCTTGTTCATCAGATGGCGAATGGCTTGAGGAAGTTGCAACCAGAAAAGTGCTTCTGAGGTTTCACCAAAAACAGAAGCTGCAAAAGCAAATCTTGCAGCATAACCTTTCTTGACCACATCAGCGTAAAGTTTTGCTCTTTCATCGTCCAGCAAGCAACCTAGGATACAAGAAATTAGAGAAGGTAAGAAAATAGAATACTTAAACAGGTATCTTAACAGAGAGAGGCTAGTCTGTGGTGACAAATGAGATCAACCTTCTTTCCGATAAGGTTCTAGTATCTTCAACAGCATTTCGGGCACTACAGGGTCCCCTAAAGGCGGTAACTGAATCATGTAACTCCGTAGATCCTTAGAGGATGAAGCCATCCCACGGATTAAATGAGGCCTCTTCTCCAAAGTTGTGCTAGACGTATTAAACCAAGATGGTTTCACTCCTAACTGTAAAATCATCCGCAGTGCCTGCATGTATAATAATAATCAGACACATTGTCAAGAGTAATCGGAATCTCATTTCTCAGAACCTGTCTTGGGAGATTATACGGATATACAGATAATGCAATAATTAGTATCTTCTGGATTACATGAATTCAGAACTAAACCAAGATTGACTTCAGAATCAAGAAGTACTCCAAAGCAAAGAAAGTTACCAGCGCATGTGGCACAGGAAGTAAGATAGGGGAATACATAGGCATAGGACGAAACCTCTCCTTTACTGATTTAGACTGGGGCACAAAGCCAGCTTTCTTTTCATTTCTGCAAAATCCGGAAGAAAAAGTTGGAAATTAAAGATCGCAGAAGTAAATGATTGTAGCCAATTCAAACTTGGATCAATAATAATGGACCCTCAGAAAAAAAACAGTATTTATATGCCCTAACCTAGGCATGCCTAAGTCCTAACCTGGGGGAAAGGGCGCCTAGTTGTCAACCCCACTAATCCATCTACACGGCCTTGTTTTAGGCACAGTCCTCTGGTGAGCAAAATAGATAAACCTAGACATGTCTATTCTATACAGTTAAGTTATACGGGGAGAAACAACATGCTGAAAAAAACTAATCCTAATCTGAAAGCATTCATGGGACTCTGCATACGAATAAAGTTTTACACATACACAGTAACCTCAACGAGCCGGAAGGTGCTATCAGCCCCGGCAATGCATAGAACAAGCGGATCATTTTTATCAGTTCTCAGAGGCAGCCAATCAAGTTCCAGTACAAGGGTGCCAGGAATTTGAGGCTGGAGAAGTGATTGGGCTAACGGATCTGGTGAATCCTGCAGCAATTTTCAAAAGCAAGTGTCAGAAAGAGTCATTTTGAGTTGACAGACAATTTCAAACAAGTATCAATAAAACCAGTCCTGTTCTTGTTTTCTCTTCACACTACACAATATTAGTACACCACCTTTGAAACCACAAGACATGTGCACAAATTGAAGGAAAATACTGAATCCTCTTAAGACTCACCAGATCAAATACAGAGAATGTATTGTCATTAAATAGCACAGCTACACGCCCTCTGCTGCGATCTCCAGCAACAACAGGAGAAAATTTGATCCTCCGTATTCCATCTCTGTGACTATTAAATGCAGATGACTGTCCTGTTGTTACATCCCACCATCTTATGTTTCCTGATCTATCTCCCATAACCTGAAAAGAGAGAGCAAAATATGATCTCTCATAAAAATAAGAGACAGAACTGGAAGGTAAAAAGAAACGAACCACATGAGGCAAGCGATATGCCATGGCTGTAACCAATCCATCTGAGGGAACGAATGAAGTAGATGGCCATTTAGGTCTAGAAATAGAGGCGGGATCGTCTATACGTCAGTGAATATAGGAAGAAGATTACACAGCAATCAAGGTTCAAGAAGGTGAGTGCTAATTTATGTAAAGGCGGCTACTAACAACTATCAGGTAGTGAATTTTCTGCACTTTCTGAAATTGGACAATAAAGATCTACTCCCTATCTCGCAATTTTTTAAGAAGAATTTAATGACAGATGGCAAAGAAACAGATTGAAAAACAAGCATGGAATAAGTGAAAAGGAACTCTACAGCAGGTAAGCAATAATGTGCAATCACTATTTCATATTATCTTCTCAGAATCAGAGAGATATTCAGAAGCCCTTAACTATGATCAGCATTGTGACAAAAATAAAAACGCAGCTATAATGTATTACTACGGAAAGAAGAATTCTGAAAAAAAATTGAGTTAACGGAACTCTGATTAGTTTTACCTGAAATCTCGAATTCGACGTCCTTGGACTTCAAATACTCCAAGAGCACCATTTACTAGTGCAAATGCAAAACTCTCTACAGTTTCTTCTTGCGATCCATCTGAGCCCACTGATGCTGAAAATATGTCAATTACCGCCCCTTAGAAAAAAATGAATCAAAGACTTGGGTATATTCAGGATAACACAGTTTGAATTGTCATAAACATCTCACAAGAGTCTCCTGAAGCAGTTACTCCTTCGGATGCTGAGAGCGATTGTTTGGACGGACCGCCTTGACCTGGGCGCGGAACAGCTGGAAGCGTCCATTCCACTACCGTGAAAGGAAGAGCTAATGATCTAAGCTACACGATTAAGAGAAATAAGAAACATAATATAATTGATTAGAATACATAACCTCAAAAAGATACTAAACACTCCACAAGTTAGATACGACATATTTAAACAAGATGCAAGAGTATATTTATATAAAGAACGCTTTTAGTTCTCATTTGACCCATTCTCCATACCATCATTACTTTCTTCTTAAAAGTTCACAAGAATAGATATTGGCATGGCAAGAAAGGCTTGTTAGCACTTGCAAAAGGGGGGAGCCAAGAAAAGAAGCCACATAGAGAATGTTGTTATAAGTAAATCTCCTCAAAAAATTTAAAGGGACAAGCTTTATCAATTTTATGCATAATCGTTCTTATTAGGCATTATGATGTTCAAGACCTAACATGAGCCAGTGATTATTTGGTGCCAATTACTCAATTTCACATGCAAAAAGTGTAAGGTGGGCAAGGCATTATTACGTGAAAGTAAATGGCCATACGAAGAAAGTATTACAGGAATGAGAGAGTAAGATATATAGAATGGGACATCTAAAGAAAAAAGTCAGAATGTAAAATTGCAAATTCTAAGCTTGCAAACATAAGAGAGAAAAAGTTATTGTCATCCACTCACTGAGACTAACTTAAGTAGAAAAAGTAAATATTTTGGGGTTTGAGCTCACTCACCATAACTGGATGCTTGGTCATTGCCCAAACTTCTACAGGAGCATCACGGAAAAGAATTAGAAGATACCTGCAACAGGACAGAAAAAACGAATTCTCAGCATCAGAAGAGGTATCTAGAAGCTCGGGTCCAAAGTAATAACTTCCAATTTTACAATAGTTCCTCATCTTTGAAATAGTGAAGGAGTATCCTCGATGATCTGAATTGACATTTGTCATCTTATAAAGGAACATATTTTCAATACTGAAAGACGATGTTCTTAAGCTTAAATTATTAGTGAGAAGCTGATAGCTTGAAGAGCACAAGCATTTAGTTACATTATTTATAGGCATCAAATACTCAAGCAGGTAAAAAAACATTAAAATCAAACCTTCCGGAAGAAGAAGTTCTAAGAGCTCTTATGGGAGTGCGCTCTGGCTTTTGTAAATCACGAAATGGTTTATTCAACCCACTTCTAAGGCAGGTAACAACAAGCCTATTTATGTAGCCTCTGCTTTTGTCATTCACCTGAAACCACAAACCAGTGCATGATGCCGGATGTCACTTTCCTAATTCTATTATTTTTTATAAAAAAACAACTGGAAATTAAACTAAACCTAATACTATTCTTAAACCAACTGTAGATTGGAAATCACTACGAAAAAATAGAAGAAAGCGATGCGACGTAACATGTTGGATTATTAAAATATATTTGCACACCTGACTGTAAGAAAATGAAACTAATCTTGAATTTCCAAGCCACCGAAGGCCTCTAACAACACCAGTATGAACCGAAGTGCTTGCAGCAACAGCATTCGTTGATACATCAACAACATCGATTGTCCCACTCTGAGTTCCCAAAGCAACCAACGGAACAGCTGCAGCAGGAATGTTACCCCCTCCTTCATTTAAAATCAATCCATAAATCAATCATTTGAGTTTCTTATGAACACTTTTAGTATTACAAATACAAGGGAGAACAAAACAAACTTGCTAGGGTTGCTGTAAGAGACGGAGATGGTACAGCAAGTGTAGAGACTGTGGAAGAGAGAAGCTGAAGCTGTCCAGTCAGGCTGATCTGCATTGAGCGAAGTAAACAAGTATAAGCCCTGTTAAGTAGAAAAATAATGAAAAGACCAATAAACACATACTGTGGAAAACACAACCCTAATGATGAGGAACCTGGTAACGCCAAACTTCTACCCTCTGGCGGAATAGTCATATAGTGATTAAGGAACTAGTTAACCCAAAAACCTTCCAGCCACCAACCTTAAATGATAGATCTGATTTTTCCATGGAGGAACCTGATGTGTGACCTCTGCTTCGATTTGTAGGTGCAACAACTAATTCATCATCCAGACTTGAGGAATCATTTTCCTGAATAGCTCCAGGAAGTGCTGCTTCAGTGGCTCCAATACCCATGTCCAAGTCTGATGCATTTTTCAGAGCATCTTCAACACCTTCAGCACTTAAGACCCACTTCCATATTTTGCCATCATCAGATAGGGAGATAAAAGTTGTCTTAGAAACAAGAAGACTTTCGTCATAAAAGTCAAATGGGTTATCAAAATCTATAGAAGAGGTTCCATCCGGGTGAATTTTTGTAATGGTTTGCATTGTGGAGTCTGAATGACTGAGTAGAACAGCCAGAGCGGAAGGAGACGGGATGGACATTCCAATAGATGGCATAAACTCTTCCATGGTACACATGACATGCACCTGTTCTCCTCTGCAATGATATGTAACGAGCTATAGTTTAGATATGCATCCAGAACAGGGGTATCCAAGTCTATTCAACATAACAAGATACAAAGTCATATTCATATGACGCTTTTATACCATCAATCTCAGACACTATAAGACACCAGATAGTTCAAATATGACCAGATAGGTAGACTAGACTGGTTGAAGCACAAGGCTATTAGCATGATTACCCTAAAATCTGATACCTAAAATATTCTATCCATATTTTCCCAGTGTAGATTCTTTAAAAGATGATACTTCTAACATGTAAACGGTGATTGCTTCAACCATCTCCTGGTTAACAAGCAACTCAATCTGTATAGTGACTGGAAACACAAAACCCTGAACCATCAAAAGCTAAAATGAAGCCACCCTTAAAGGACATAGATATCTTACTCTTTCCGACGCCAAATGCTGAGCCTGCCATCGACATGACCACAATAAAGCAACTCCTTGTTTGGATCAGGCAAGATATCAAGAAACTTGGCGCAACCACGAGGTAATGGCGTAGTCGAGAGGGGCGTCTCATATTGCAGATCAAACACCAATAGCTCCCTAGGAAACGTCACAAAGAGTATATTCTTCCAATGTGGCGAGAAGGCAAATCTAGCAAAGTATAACGGAAATGCGGCTGAAGCAGGCGAAGACGATGATGAATTGCCATTACTAGCTGCCTCTCTTTCCAACCTCGGTAGCTCACTGAAATCTGTCTTTATCTGCATCTCCTGAATCACAACATCGTTCTCACTATCTCCAAGTACCTTAACCGACAATAGGAATCCTTTAAGGCCAAGCACACAGAAATGGCGAGAATCATAGGGATCGCGGCGGAGACAGGAGAGAATCTCCGTGCCGGCATCGTACTTCCAGAAAAGTCCACCGGAGGTCGTGTAGAGCGAGAGAAACGAAGATCCAGAAATCGCAGCGAGGACATGAGAATCGTGGCGAGCTTGAACCCAACAAAGGTCTTGAATTCCGAGCTTGGGATCGGAGGAAGGATTAAGCCAGACGACGACGGAGCGAAGATGGAAGTCAACGAGAGCGACACGGCCGTGGCGATCTGCAACGGCGAGGAGAAGGTGAGAGGCGGAGGGTTCGGTGGAGAGTAGATCGCGGGGGAGAGGGAGAGGAATCCAACGGACGGAAGTGACGAAGGGAGAGAGAGCACCGGGAGGAGGAGGGAGAGGGATAGTGGAAACGAGCTGGAGAGAACGAGAATCGACGACAGAGACGGAGGAGCCAGAGGCAAAGGCGAAGAGACCGGAGGGACTGAGATCGGCGGATCCGAAGTTGTTACGGCTGGGAGGACCGGGGAGAGTAGAATCCCAGGTATCGGTTGGTGATGGCTTCGATGCTGCCATTGTTGCAGCTTTCTACCAACTTAATTTCTCTCGATTTCAATTTCAATTGTCTCATTTGTAAACTTCCAAAGGTGAGTTGAAATCTATACATGAACCAGCATGTACAGAGGACCATTCTATTTTTAATTTTTTTTCACAAAGTGTTCTTTTTGTTTAGAAACAGAGAGATTCCAAACATTATAAAAGTGGGTACAACCACCTACAACCTTTAAAGCCTGCTAACTATTACAAGTTTTGGATTATCAAACAGAGTACTGACAATCCCTACTTCAACAGAACCAAAAGTATCCTAAGTTACTTGAAGCTCGACCATAACATCTTGAACATTCAAGGATTAATGAGCTCGCAATGAGAATAACCAAGGATCATTAGAAGACTCTACAACATAGGCTAGTCTTCATCTTTTACCTGAAAGTTAACACACACAAATTCCTAAAAACTGGATTAAAGAAAAAAAACGAAACAACCTTTTCCTGCTTTGTCGAAACTACGTGATACCAAAAAGTGGATGACAGTATTTGTAGAGTGATATTATCTCTTCTTTGGAGGTATCTCAACTCCCCAAACTGATGTTCTTGAAACTTTCATTATTTTTTTCTTCAGTTCATTATCTGTCACAATTGATAGATATTTAGATGACTCCCCAACCTCAATCTTTGTGTCATCTCATCTATCAGTCCTCACTCTTTACAAAGTTCTTTGCTGCCCAACAATGCTTTCTTTGGCAAATTGATCCGACAATCATTGAGGATGACTGCTAGCAACATAAGATTGAAGTCTTAATCTTGTTATCACTACAACAAATATCCACATTAATAGCACAAGAGGATACATTGATAGCACAAGAGGATAACTCATTTTCCGTTACTGCTATGAAAGATTAATTTTTATTTTGATTATTTTGTAATAGCGTTTGATAAACACTATGATAGAAAATCACTAAGCGGAAAGCTAAAATCATCTATTCCGCCAATATATATGCGAAAAAATCACTTAAGCGCCTTATGTCTCAGATCTAAAAATATTAAGCGACAAAACGCTAAACACATCTTAAGAAAAAAAAAAATCCCCCAAATTGATTCCTTCAAACCCTAAATTTCTTCTTTGAAAATCTCTAATTCCACTTCTTACATCCCAAATTCTACATTGTTCTTCACCTTTCTCTCCTCCTTTCTCTCTTCTTTCACTCATCCTCTCACGTTTCAGATGGAAAAGGTTTGTTGATTTTGTCTCTCTTTTCCCTTTGAATCTATAGCTTCTAATCCTTGTTTGTTGGTTGTATCGCTCCTCTGTTGGTTTTGTCTCTCCTCTTTTTTTGAATTTGCAGCTCAAAAGGGTAACGTTTTTGAAGTGTTTTTGTGCACACAAGGTGTTCGACGAATTGACTGTGAGACAAAAACCAAGAAAAGACTCAACATCTCTTTCTCTGGGTTCGTTTCTCTCTTCTCCAAGGTTGTGGTATATCTCAAATCACTATGATTCATAAACCTAATTACAAATACTTTATCTATAACATCTTAAGTGTTCTTCCTCATGTTGAATTATGTTGTGTATATGGTTCGACATTGCATTCAGCCGTGGATATTGTAGTATCTTAGGTCATTAAGCAAGGTCTCTTTGTTAGCATATGTAGCATAAAAAAGATTTTGTTTTGTTCTTTATGTTGTTTCGTGCTAATATATTTCACAAATTCTCATTGCTTTCTCTCATGATTCTCTAAATTGTTGTTACTCTCTTTGGATTTCTTTAATCTGTTTCCATGGATGATTACGTTTAGCTACTTTAATTGTATTTCTACATCGAGTTTATAATGATTTGGTTATATGATTAATAGTTTTCCTTCTAATAATGACTTATAATTTTCTCTATTTCAGTTTACTATTGACAATATACTTAGCTTCAATTAAGCTACTAGGAGACCGAGTTTTGGTAAGACCAAAGAGACAGAGAAAAAGACTTGACTTTTGAATATAGAGAATTGAGAGATGGGTGATAGTCAAGGTAGCATCAAACTTGCTTAATTGGTTTGGTTTCTGAAACTTCATTTTGTCGATTCTTAGTGGTTAGCAAGATTAGCTAGATTGATTTCACTTATGTGGTTTGTCATTTTTGTTTTCAGAATTCTCAGAAGTTCCTGATCTAAGTCAATGGTGTTCGAGTTATATCTATGAGTCACCGATGATGGATACAAGTGATGGTCTTGGGTTTGCTTTTCTTGGAGAAAGTAAAAGTATAAAGGAAATGGAATTAGTCTCTTCTCACGCTAAAGATATGTCTCAGTCCCAAATTGAGTTTTCAGGTGAGTAAAAAGATTTGTTTACTAATAATGTGACTTAATAAGTTTGTGTTCAAGAAGCCGAAATTTTACTTGTTTTATTTCATGTTCTAACAGAAGATATTATGAATCTCGTCGTTGAGGACAGTGAGATAGATGAAGACAACAGTCTTTGGGGAAAACCTAAGAGAAAAGGTAGCAATGTTTTCCGAAAACCTAAGAGAAAGGATGAGACTACAACAACCTATGAAGCTGAGCTAAATTACTTGAAGAACCGAGTCTAATATCTAGAAAACGAAGTAAGGATTTTGCATGATCTCATCAATAACTTCATTGGCAAAAGTAGTATATAGAAGTTAGGATATTAGTTTAAGTGTTGGATTGAGACTTGTGTTATGTATGAATTGATTTTTGGTTTATGAAATGGTGTATACTTTTTGGATGTTTATTATTATATATGTATTGGTTATTTTGAAAACTAAACATGTTCCACCAAATGCAAATAGATTAAAACAACCGCATAAAATTAGAGTCATGACACTGAATATTATAGCATTATAAACATTATAGATCATAGCCTATATATATCGCTATTATAAGTCAATAAATGAAAGCGTTTTACTAATGCTATGGTAGAATATTCTATCATAACATACGGAAAAAATGCTATCGTATATGGAGGGTCTACCATAACAGGGGCATAACACAGCGTTTATGAAAAAGCTATTAATGATATTTTATAGCGTTTCTCTCGTGATAAGAATGTGGATATTTGTTGTAGTGTATCACACTGTTAGCTATTTTCGCAGCTCCTCTATTACAACTTGAAGGCTCCAACAAGATGAACCAATGAGGCTTATTTTTTGTGTAACTTAAAAGCTCAGCTATATGACCTTCTATAGCTGGCCAATCTTTTGGTTTAGCAATAGCTTGAATGATGTCTACTGAAGAAGCTCCAAACGTAACTTTCTCTAAATGATGCTTATTCATGCTATCTAAAGCCCACTCCCAACTCTTTAATTTTGCATCAAATAATGAAAGCACCTGAGAATAAGATCTTCTGCTATGTAGCAACACATGGCCATTAGGATCACGAACTATCCATAATGCACCAGTGATATGTCTATAATTTGCATGATTTAGGCAATCATTCTTCACCACTTTATCATTGTTTCATCCACATTTCGTCTCATTAGGAGTCGTTTTAGTGTGTTTTACATACTTAGGACGATTTTGCGTTAGGATTGCATGTGCATTGCATATTTGGTTGTTTTCAGGTACTTTGGATGCTTTTGGAGTTCAAACAAAAGAGAAACAGAACGAGAAGTCAGAATGCCGAATGACGCCTTCAGCAAAAGTACTCTATCGCAGCCTCGGGGCCCTGCCAGGCATATCACTCTATCGCAACCCCGGAGAAGCTAGCAGCTCAGTTTCACTCAATCGCGAAGCCGGAGGAATCACCCCATCAGAACCACTCGATCACCACTCGATCACCAGAAGGCCTATCTGCTCGTTCTGCACTCAACCAGAC
>Ga0041059_1002851_pt1 | contig 12448 bp, 6 predicted proteins | sample AraColnosormetaG_FD_56232 | JGI IMG/M metagenome (GOLD analysis project Ga0041059, IMG submission 56232) | Arabidopsis roots microbial communities from North Carolina, USA - Col MF nosort | ecosystem: Host-associated > Plants > Roots > Unclassified | place: USA: North Carolina | collected 2013-09-02 | reverse complement strand
AAAAAAAAAAAAAAAAAATAGCCCACTTTTAGTTGAAATCATACTAAATAGCAACACTTTTAGAAGAGATAAACACATTAGTCGGAACACCTGTAACGAACTTAGTTACAAAAGACTGTGCACACTCAAACAAGTTAGCACCTAGTCGCAACACTTAGTTGAGATACGAACCTAAATATCTCTAATCAATCGTTTGTAAACCACATTTTAGTTTAGCCAAAAACAGTCGAATACTCAAACATTATATCACTTTTTAGTTTCGTCAAATCATATTGAATAGTCGAAAAATAAACGAAATGCGTTCTCGGGTAATAAGTATTCTAGAGCAAAAATGTGATTAAAAACAATATGAGTAAAATGCATTCATGAATTATGAAGTTGCAAATTTCAACCAGCTGATGCCGACGTGTTGGATTTCAGGAAGTTGTTGGATATCAAAGACCCTTGGAGATCTTAGGGTTTAGGCTTCTAGAGGCTTTAAGCATTGTACAATTTGTAAACTTCAAAGCATTAGTCGGGGTTGTTCTTAGTCGAGTTGAATAATTAGGCTTAATTATTCTTAATTGTTCTTAGTGTTAGTTCTTTTTGTCTTCACGGGCGGCTGATAAGAAATAGAGGACAATTAGGCTTAATTATTCATTCAGGTAGAAAATGTCGGGGTTGTTCATTCAGGGGTTGTTCATTAAACTTAATTCTCCTTAGTCGGGGTTGTTCATTCAGGTAGAATATGTCAAGTAAGTTCCGAGATAATACTTGTTAAAGAGTTTATTATCAATAAAAATAAAGTTTAAGCACTTGTTGTTTGCAAGTGAATTCTCTGTGTTGTTTTTGTCTCTATACCTTTTAAATTATATTTTTATTGAATATATAGAGTAAATGTAAAATGGTAAGACTTTTGGTATATAGTTTTTTAAGTGAATTTGACGCATAAATTTCATGAAACTCTTACATAATATATATATCAAAATTGTATAACAAAATTTTTGTATTTTACAGACATTACTTAAAATTGCATAACTACAAACGAAAAACAACCAATTTTCTCAGACTTTTACAGTTTGTACTTCGAATGGTTAAGAAATCAGATTCTATTGATGTGGTTACTCGTTACCCAATAAAATAGTAATTGATCATAATTTAATGTTCTATTGATGTAGAAGTCTTAGAAGATACTTACTAATGGACGAAAATATCGAGAAAGAAAAAAAAAAAGGTACAACAACGGCATATTTCCGTGAGAATAATGCGCGTGGAACGATTAATGTGGCTATTCATTGCTTAACGGCCTTTTTAGTGTCGGCTCTAAGGCCCATTTTTGTCTTTGTGCAAATTTAACGGTGAATGTGTTTGTTCAGGTGTTTTACATTTTTTTTTTTTGAGTGTTGGAACGCTTTTGTTAGAGTTTATGTAGCTCGGATTAAGACAACCCTAATTGGCTAATTGCTACCGCCTACCATTGTTTGACTCAGTTATACGGGCTTAAGATGAGCTGATTCCTTATCGAACAAACCAAAACCAAATAATGTCAAATTTAAGAAGAAGAATCTTTTCAAGTTACATTTTCTCAGAAGCTTTTGGTTCCTTTGTTACTGACTATTTCCTTGTTGACCAAACCAAAACCAAACAATGTCAAATTCAAGAACAAGAATATCTAACGGCAACGGATCCAAGACGATGAATTTGACATTAAAAAAAAAAAAGTTAACCAGAAAGATTCATGCAACACTTGAGAGGTATGAAGGTACGAATAAGAACACATTCTCCACGTTCGCTTTTGGTCAGTGCACTTCACTTGGTTGGTGATTAAAAAAAAAATGTATAAAATATAAAAATGAAACTTAATATAAAGTTGAAAGCTTGGTCTAAAAATGGACCGTATCTGAAAATCCAATCGACGTCGTATTCCAAGAAAATAGAAAAGTAGGATCATGGTGGCGATGATCATGGCTTCAAGGTTTAACCGGGAAGCTAAGCTCGCATCTCAAATCTTGTCTACACTTTTGGGAAACCGAAGCTGCTACACATCCATGGCCGCCACATCTTCCTCTGCTTTACTTCTTAATCCGTTGACTTCTTCTTCTTCTTCTTCTACTCTCCGTCGTTTCAGATGCTCGCCAGAGATCTCTTCTCTCTCCTTCTCCTCCGCTTCTGATTTCTCTCTAGCGATGAAGAGGCAGAGTCGGAGTTTTGCTGATGGTTCGGAACGAGATCCGTCTGTTGTGTGTGAGGCTGTTAAGCGCGAGACTGGACCTGATGGACTCAACATCGCTGACAATGTGTCTCAGGTTAGATTTGAAATTGAAATTGGTGATCAAATTTTTGAGCTTTCCTCTAATGGGAATGTTGGCGAAAGTGTGATTGTCCATTAAAATTTGAAACTTGATTAGCTTTTTAAATAGTTCAGAATTTACTTACGTATCTCTCATTGTTCTTGGCTTGATTCAGCTCATTGGGAAAACTCCTATGGTGTACTTGAACAGTATAGCAAAAGGTTGTGTAGCAAATATTGCTGCCAAACTCGAGATCATGGAGCCATGTTGCAGTGTCAAGGATAGGTCTGTAGCTTAAGTCTTTTGTGGCTTGTTTGTATGTTTTTAGTTGAGTCCCTTCAAGTCCTAACTTTTATGTTTCACGGATTCAGGATTGGGTACAGTATGGTTACTGATGCTGAGCAAAAAGGATTTATATCACCTGGAAAGGTATCGATTATAGATTGATCAGTCTTTTGTAAAGTTTAATGGATGAGACCAGCTTTTACACACATAAAGTTGTACAATCTATAGTCTGTTATTTCTGGTGGTTAATCATGTCCTTACTGCATTGATCTAGAGTGTTCTTGTGGAACCTACAAGTGGAAACACGGGTATTGGCCTAGCATTCATCGCTGCTTCAAGGGGCTATAGACTTATCTTGACAATGCCAGCATCCATGAGTATGGAAAGAAGGGTTCTTTTAAAGGCATTTGGAGCTGAGCTTGTATTAACAGATCCTGCTAAAGGCATGACTGGAGCGGTTCAGAAGGCTGAAGAGATCTTGAAAAACACTCCTGATGCATACATGCTCCAACAGTTTGACAACCCTGCAAATCCAAAGGTTTGTGGTTTATATTTTTCCTTATTTGTGTCATGATTTGGTTTTTGCTCTAGTCATGTACCATAAGAAGAGAAATGAAATGTTAAGTTAGAGTTAACCAGAAACTCATCTGTATTTAGAGAATGCCCACAAGTGTGTAACTGAAGTGGTTTTCACTTAAACTGTACAAGCAAATTGGGAAGTGGCTGATCCTTTGAAATCGGCATGATCTTCTGTGAGGTTCTCTTGTCACGTTTGTAAACTCAAGTTTGAATATACGCAGATTCATTACGAGACTACTGGTCCTGAGATCTGGGATGATACAAAGGGCAAGGTGGATATCTTTGTTGCAGGAATTGGAACTGGTGGAACTATCACTGGTGTTGGTCGATTTATTAAAGAGAAAAATCCCAAAACGCAGGTAGATGCAAAAGTTCAATGGTTTCATTCTTAGCTGGAGTACATTTTCAGGTGTTATTTAGACAGTATTGTATGTTCATTCAAGCAATATAATTCGTAGTTAACTATTCGATGTTTACATGTACCAGGTTATTGGTGTAGAACCCACCGAAAGCGATATACTTTCTGGTGGCAAACCGGGTAAGGCTTGCCAATAGATATCAATCAGTAATTTTGTTTCCATGATTTCGAAATATGATCTTATATTCACGTATTTTGCTTTCTCTTGCATTTATACAGGACCTCACAAGATTCAAGGAATTGGAGCTGGATTTATACCTAAGAATTTGGATCAGAAAATTATGGATGAAGTCATAGCGGTATGATTTATTTTGTTGGATTCTGTATGGTTATACAATTTATCTGGTTTCCACAAAACATCCACAATTCTTGTGTCAATTTATTGCTTAAATTTTCCAATTCCTGAGACTCAAACTTCATCAATTACTATCTTCTTTTTGCGTTTACCAGATTTCAAGTGAGGAAGCTATAGAAACCGCAAAGCAACTAGCTCTTAAGGAAGGCTTGATGGTTAGTTCTTTGCAGTATTTATGATTTCTGAGTGGGAACCACACGGATGTTGTGGTGTCATGTTGCATGTGAAAGGTGGAAATTACACAAGATTCTTACGTGAATGTAATAATCTTGTCAGGTTGGTATATCATCTGGAGCTGCAGCTGCTGCTGCAATCAAGGTGGCTAAGAGACCTGAGAATGCTGGAAAACTCATAGCTGTAAGTCTTTTCGGTTTCAGTTATGTGTTATGTCTTGAAAACAAAAAGGTGGTGCAAGGGGTCTTTGTGCAACATATAGATGGATTGCTTTAGATTTCATCTTAAGATAGATTTGAGGATTATTAAAGTCTCCCGAGTCTGTGATCCAATACTAAACCAAAGAATCAACAATATAGTCACTTGGCTAGTTAGATTGTTAAATCTTCTAAGTAGGTAACTGTTAATGAATCTATGAATGCGGTTTTTCAGGTTGTTTTCCCGAGCTTCGGGGAGAGATATCTATCGACCCCGCTGTTCCAGTCTATCCGGGAAGAGGTGGAGAAAATGCAGCCTGAGGTATGAACATTAGCAACTTGGTCTACTTCTGCAAAGCTCTTTCTCCCATAATTACAGTCTGAGTGCTAAGCAATTTATTTTTATCAATAAGGCATTAGTGAATGTGGTTTGAGTTCTATTTTGGATATCCAACACTAGTCTATGTTTTACTCAACATTTTCTGTTGGAAATCCCAATGCTTAATTATATTGAATTGAACAAGATGATTGATCCCTTGTTTGTTTTTCTTGTTAACCTAAAAAATATTAACTTTCATGAGTATTTTCATATATAATGATCAACGATGATAGGTTAGTGATATAACTTTACTTTTTCATGTAGACCAATAGAAAAAAATAAAATCAGAATCTAACTCTAAAACATGTCAAAAACTTATTTTTAATACAAATTTTGTGGTCAAAACTTTGGATGTGAAACTTACTTTGTTCGATTATTGCTTTTAAAGTACTTTTTGATGTTTTCCAGTTTTCACACAGTTTTAAGATCATAGAAAAATCCCGTCTTTTTGAAATTTTGATCCATATATTTTCTAATGCTCAGAGAGTCAGCGGTTAATATTAGGATTAGGACACGCTCTACCAATCCCACGATAATTGCTTTGAATCCAATGAAGATTGGAAGATTATTATCTTAATTGCTTTACGACTTGGTTTAGGCCCCATGTGTGTGTAAATACATAAATTTTTAATATGAACAACGCGGAAATCCATGTGAACGTTCGTTTCCATTTTGTTCGACCCTACTTTTGCAGTTTGGAATTCTTTTATACTCTTACTTAACTCTCAATGAGATGATAAAAATATCTCATATGATCAATTTCTTCCCATAAGCAAAAACAAAAAAAATCCTAACATGCCTAGTGAACTCAAAGTCTTGCATATAGTTCTTGTTCTGCTCTATACTCTGTCTTCATCTACTTACAACTCCAATGGAAACTGGACCCTGGAGGGCTCTGCAGCTGACAACTCCATTGGTGACACCATTTTAACGAACACCAAGAAGCATTCCTGCGGTCAAACTTTCAACAACGAATCCATTCCCATAAAAGATTCGTCTTTCAGCTTCCACTTCCTCTTTGGAATAGTACCTGAGCATACACAGTCCGGTTCACATGGCATGTCTTTCGTTATCTCTCCTACAGCAGGCCTTCCAGGAGCTTCCTCCGATCAGTACCTCGGATTATTCAATGAAACAACCAACGGTAAATCATCAAACCACGTTATAGCTATCGAGTTAGATATACAAAAAGACCAAGAGTTCGGAGATATTGATGATAATCATGTTGCAATGGTTTGACATCTGTTGTTTCTGCTTCTGCTGGTTACTATGATGATAAAGATGGAATCTTCAGAAATCTTTCTTTGATCAGCGGAAAGGTAATGCGGCTTTCTATCGTTTATAGTCATCCTGATCAACAGCTCAATGTTACTTTATTCCCGGCTGAGATCCCTGTTCCGCCACGGAAACCACTGCTGTCTTTGAATCGAGATCTCTCCCCGTATTTTTTGGAGGAGATGTATTATGGCTACACGGCATCGACTGGATCCATTGGAGCATTTCATTATATGTTGAGTTCGTACGCTACTCCAAAAGTTGAGAATCCAACATGGGAGTTCATCGTAGTCCCAACCCTTCCTCCATATCCGAAGAAATCGTCTGACAGAACAAAGAAGATTTTAGCGGTCTGCTTAACGCTTGCTGTGTTCGCTGTGTTTGTCGCCTCGGGAATCTGTTTTGTCTTCTATACGAGGCATAAGAAGGTTAAGGAGGTTCTTGAGGAATGGGAGATTCAATATGGACCTCATAGGTTTGCCTATAAGGAGCTTCTCAATGCCACAAAGGATTTCAAGGAGAAACAACTTCTTGGAAAAGGAGGCTTTGGTCAAGTCTTTAAAGGAACGCTCCCGGGTTCCAATGCAGAGATCGCTGTAAAACGGACTTCTCATGATTCAAGACAAGGCATGAGCGAGTTTCTAGCCGAGATATCGACCATTGGTCGTCTCAGGCATCCAAATCTAGTCAGGCTTCTGGGATATTGTAGGCATAAGGAGAATCTCTACTTGGTTTATGACTTTACGCCCAATGGAAGCCTTGACAAGTATCTAGACCGTAATGAGAATCAAGAACGGCTCACTTGGGAACAACGTTTCAAGATCATCAAAGATGTTGCATCTGCTCTACTACACCTGCATCAAGAATGGGTACAAATCATCATTCATAGAGATATCAAACCAGCTAATGTCCTAATCGACCACGAAATGAATGCAAGGATCGGGGATTTCGGATTGGCAAAGCTGTATGATCAGGGACTTGACCCTCAGACATCTAGAGTAGCGGGAACATTTGGTTATATCGCACCTGAGCTCCTAAGAACAGGAAGAGCGACCACAAGCACTGATGTTTATGCCTTTGGGTTGGTAATGCTTGAAGTTGTTTGTGGTAGAAGAATGATTGAGCGACGTGCACCGGAAAATGAAGAAGTTCTTGTGGATTGGATCTTAGAGCTTTGGGAAAGTGGGAAACTTTTCGATGCAGCTGAGGAAAGTATCCGTCAAGAACAAAACAGGGGAGAAATCGAGCTTCTTTTGAAGCTAGGTCTGTTGTGTGCACATCACACTGAACTGATTAGACCGAACATGAGTGCGGTTATGCAGATCTTGAATGGCGTTTCGCAGCTTCCAGATAATCTTCTTGATGTCGTAAGAGCTGAGAACTTGAGAGGAATGCCTGAAACATCAATCGAAGTACTACTTGGTCTTAATCTGTATTCAGTTGGTACAATGACATTAACAAATTCTTTCTTGTCCCATGGACGCTGAAACCGTTAAAGAAGTTAGTTTGAATGAACAGTTACATTCAAGCTTTTGTATCGTCTATTTGATGAATCACTACATTAGGGTTTCTTTATCTTGAATCAGTAAAGCCTTCCGTTTCATCCCCAAGTTCTTATATCTTAAATTTTTAGGACTCAACATATAATATGTTTTGTATTTTCTGCTTTCAAAGTTTTCTTGTTGGATTTGTTTAAGAAACCGAACTTTCAAGAGCAATGGCGTCAAAACAAAATGGCGTGAATTGCCAAATCAGTGACATATAACCAAAAACATTCTAAACTACTTTGATGTTGTTACACTACATAGGATTAATCTCAATATATAATGATCAAACCATGACAAATTAGTGACATATAACTTCACTTTTGCCTTCAGACCAGTAGAGAATTTGTTAGAATCTACACTAAATTAAAAATGTTAAACATACGTTGTTTTTTCTACAAAATGGTTGTGGAAAAATAGCTTTGTTGGATTGCTGCTTTTTAATTATGCTTTTCACACTGTTGTTATTAGTAATTTAATACTTCAAAGTATTAAGATCGTAGAAAAGTTCTGTCTTTTGACGACACGCTCTACCAGTCCCACTATAATTGCTTTACGACTTGATCTAGCTCATGTGCTTAAATACATATGTTTTTTTATTACTAACGAAGAATAACAAAAATAAAAAGAAAAAAAGAACGTTGGGTTCCCATTATTTTCGACCGTAATTCTTATGAGATGATAAATATTACATTAAGATCATAACCTTCCCATAAGCCAAAAAATAACAAACAAGAACATGTCTCATAAAGTCTTACAAATAGTTCTCGTTCTGTTGCTTACTCTGTTTTCATCTACTCACAACTCCAATGGCAACTTCCTCATGGAAGAAGCTGCAGCTGCAGGTTTAAACGGTTATTGCCTTTTAACAAACACCACGAAGCATTCCTACGGTCAAGCTTTCAACAACACTCCCGTTCCCATCAAGAACTCATCTTTCTCATTCAACATCATCTTCGGGATCGTCCCTGAACATAAGCAGCAAGGTTCACACGGTATGGCTTTCGTTTTCTCTCCTACAAGAGGCCTTCCCGGAGCTTCCCCCGATCAATACCTGGGAATCTTTAACGAGACAAACAACGGTAAAGCCTCGAATAACGTTATAGCTATCGAGTTAGATATACGAAAAGACGAAGAGTTTGGAGATATTGATGATAATCATGTTGGGATTAACATTAATGGTTTGACATCTGTTGCCTCTGCTTCTGCTGGTTACTATGATGATGAAGATGGAAACTTCAAAAAGCTTTCTTTGATCAGCACAAAGGTAATGAGGCTTTCCATCGTTTATAGTCACACCGATAAACAGCTCAATGTTACTTTATTACCTGCTGAAATCTCTGTTCCGCCACAAAAATCGCTCTTGTCTTTGAACCGAGATCTCTCGCCCTATTTTTTGGAGGAGACGTACTTGGGTTTCACGGCATCGACCGGGTCGATCGGAGCACTCTATTATGTGATGCAATTTTCCTATGAAGAAGGAGTTATATATCCAGCATGGGACCTTGGCGTAATCCCAACCCTTCCTCCATATCCAAAGAAGTCGTATGATAGAACACGGAGGATTTTAGCGGTCTGCTTAACGTTGGCCGTGTTCACTGCATTAGTCGCTTCCGGAATAGGTTTTGTCTTTTATGTGAGGCATAAGAAGGTTAAGGAGGTTCTTGAAGAATGGGAGATTCAGAATGGACCTCATAGGTTTTCTTATAAGGAGCTTTTCAATGCCACAAAGGGTTTCAAAGAGAAACAACTTCTTGGGAAAGGAGGCTTTGGTCAAGTCTACAAAGGAATGCTTCCGGGTTCCGATGCAGAGATCGCTGTAAAACGGACTTCTCATGATTCAAGACAAGGGATGAGCGAATTTCTAGCCGAGATATCGACCATTGGTCGTCTCAGACATCCAAATCTAGTCAGGCTTTTGGGATATTGTAAGCATAAAGAGAATCTCTACTTAGTTTATGACTTTATGCCTAATGGAAGCCTTGACAGGTGTCTAACCCGTAGCAACACGAATGAAAATCAAGAACGGCTTACTTGGGAACAACGTTTCAAGATCATCAAAGACGTTGCAACTGCTCTACTACACCTGCATCAAGAATGGGTACAAGTCATCGTTCATCGAGATATAAAACCGGCTAATGTTCTACTCGACCACGGCATGAATGCGAGGCTCGGGGATTTCGGATTGGCGAAGCTGTATGATCAGGGATTTGATCCTCAGACATCTAGAGTAGCGGGAACATTAGGTTATATTGCACCTGAGCTCTTAAGAACAGGAAGAGCAACCACAAGCACAGATGTTTACGCCTTTGGGTTGGTTATGCTTGAAGTCGTTTGTGGTAGAAGATTGATTGAGAGACGTGCAGCAGAAAATGAAGCGGTTCTTGTTGATTGGATTTTAGAGCTTTGGGAAAGTGGGAAACTTTTCGATGCAGCTGAGGAAAGTATTCGTCAAGAACAAAACAGAGGAGAAATTGAGCTTGTTTTGAAGCTAGGTCTGTTGTGTGCACATCACACTGAATTGATTAGACCGAACATGAGTGCGGTTTTGCAGATCTTGAATGGCGTTTCGCATCTTCCCAATAATCTTCTTGATGTTGTTAGGGCTGAGAGATTGAGAGGAATTCCTGAGACATCAATGGAAGTACTACTTGGTCTTGATCTGAATTCTTTTGGTACAATGACGTTGACGAATTCTTTTGTGTCCCATGGACGCTGAAACCATAAAAATAAGTTAGTTTTGATCAAACATTTATATTCCATCGGGAGCTTCTGTATCCGTCTATTTGATAAATGAGTACATGTTTCTGTATCTTTGAATCATGAATGCCTTCCAATTCATCCCTAAATTTCTAGGGTTTACTTTTAGGGTTATAATATGTTTGTTTCATTCTTGCTTTCAAAGTAATCTTGTTCGAATTTGTTTATAAAACCAAATTTTCAAGAGCAATGACTTATAACTTAATTAACTTTTTTTTTTCTGTAGACCAATACAAAATCTGTTAAACTTTACATTAAAACATGTCAAAAAACTTATTTTTTTTACATTTTATGGTCAACACGTTGGTTGTTAAACTTACATTGTTTATCCATTTCTACGCTCCGTAATGTTCGACGGATTAGGTTGTAGAAAAGATAAGAGAAGCTTTTTTGACCTTTTTATTTCTTTGGTAGAGATCTGAGAAGAAAAGTTTTTTTGATTATTGCTTATTATGCTTTCCACTATAATCGCTATTTAATCTTAGCAAGAATTAGAAGATTTGTTTTCTTATAATTGATTTACGACTTTATCTTGGCCATGCACAGTGCGTAATTACTAAATAGTGTACATGTGTTTTTTCTCTCTTAAGTTTGCTTACTTATCTTAGTTCGTTGGCCGCATATAACATGAATATTCATTAGATAAATAATTAACAGCAATAGGTAAACAGCAACAATAACAATAGTTTAAGTCCTAAGACTAATCAACACATTAATGGAACGATAAGAAGAGATTCAAGAGAATAATTAACAATAATGTTTTGTAAAAAGAAGAAAAAAAATACAAAAAGCAAATAGGATGTCATAATCTCATAACCAATATAGCAAAATTTCAGTAGTAAAATAGGTTTGCAAACCTAACATGGGTCCGCTTCTACACTCTGACAATCCCACAATAATTGCTATTATTAATTGAAAAATGATCAGAAGATTATTTGTTTATTGTGTTGCGGTTTGATCATCTAGGCCATGTGGGTAATTAAATACAAACTACATATGTTTATGACATGACCAGTTTCGTTCACATTATATTGGCTTGATCATATTCATACAGTTTTACTTATTTTTATGTTGTATCTTCTTACATAATTCTTCTGATAAATATCACATTACGATCAAAACCTTCCCATAAGCCAAAAAAAAAAAACGAACAAGAACATGTTTAGTGAAGTCAAAGTCTTACAAATAGTTCTTGTTCAGTGGCTTACTCTGTTTTCATTTACTTACAACTCCCATGGCACATATATCCTGGATGGATCTGCAGTTTTCAACGAAAATAGTTACTTGGTTTTAACGAACACCACGAAGCATTCCTACGGTCAAGCTTTTGACAACACAACATTTGAAATGAAGGACCAGTCTTTCTCCATCAACTTCTTCTTCGCTATTGTCCCTGAGCATAAGCAGCAAGGCTCTCACGGTATGACTTTCGCTTTTTCTCCTACAAGAGGCCTTCCCGGAGCTTCCTCCGATCAGTACCTCGGATTATTCAACAAAACAAACAACGGTAAAACTTCGAATCACGTGATAGCTATAGAGTTAGATATACATAAAGACGAAGAGTTTGAAGATATTGATGATAACCATGTTGGGATTAACATTAATGGCTTGAGATCTGTTGCCTCTGCTTCTGCTGGTTACTATGATGATAATGATGGAAGTTTCAAAAATCTTTCTTTGATCAGCGGAAAGTTAATGCGGCTTTCGATCGTTTATAGTCATCCGGATACAAAGCTCGATGTTACCTTATGCCCTGCTGAGTTTCTTGTTCCGCCACGCAAACCACTTTTGTCATTAAACCGAGATCTCTCGCAGTATGTTTTGAAACACATGCATATTGGCTTCACAGCATCTACGGGATCCATTAGAGCGCTCCATTATATGGTGCTGGTGTACACATATCCTGAAGCAGTCTATCAACCGTTGGAGTTCGGAAGAGTCCCCACCCTTCCTCCATATCCGAAGAAACCGTCTGACAGATTAAGGACGGTTTTGGCGGTCTGCTTAACGCTGGCCTTGTTTGCTGTGTTTCTCGCCTCAGGAATCGGTTTCGTCTTCTATTTGAGGCATAAGAAGGTTAAGGAGGTTCTTGAGGAATGGGAGATTCAATGTGGACCTCATAGGTTTTCTTATAAGGAGCTTTTCAATGCCACAAAGGGTTTCAAAGAGAAACAACTTCTTGGGAAAGGAGGCTTTGGTCAAGTCTACAAAG
>Ga0041059_1002850_pt1 | contig 12451 bp, 10 predicted proteins | sample AraColnosormetaG_FD_56232 | JGI IMG/M metagenome (GOLD analysis project Ga0041059, IMG submission 56232) | Arabidopsis roots microbial communities from North Carolina, USA - Col MF nosort | ecosystem: Host-associated > Plants > Roots > Unclassified | place: USA: North Carolina | collected... | reverse complement strand
AAAGAGGTCCTCTTTTTTTTTTTTTTGGTCCTCTTCATATTTTCTCATTTGACCCATTTTAGTCAAGATCCCGTCACTGCCGCTGATTGTAATCACAGTGGCTATGAACTTTCAAGTGGAACCACCGGAGAAGAAGAAGACTAAGAACTCGTCTCCACCACATTCACCTCCGTCGTCGTCATCTCCGTCGCTTTCTCTACTTCCAGAAGAAATCGTCGTGCACTGCTTAGCTCGGATCTCAAGATTGTACTACCCAACGCTCTCACTCGTTTCGAAAAGCTTCCGCTCAATTCTCTCTTCCACGGAGCTCTACGCAACCAGATCTCACCTCGGAAGCACTGAACAGTGTGTCTATCTCTGTCTATGGGATCCCAGTTATCAATTTCCCCAATGGCTTAGACTCTTAGTTAACCCTAACCGAACCCTAGCCAACTCCATCATTAAGAAGAGAAGGAAGAAGAAGAAGACAACTGGACAAATGTTAGTTCCGCTTACCTCGTCTAAGTTTACATCAGTATCAAAAGCCACCGTTGTAGTTGGTTCTGAGATTTATGTACTTGGCGGTCCAGTCGACTCCGCCGTGCGGGTGCTTGATTGTTGCAGTCACACTTGGCGCGATGCACCGAGCATGAATGTATCCCGAATGAATGCCTGGGCATGTTTCCACGATGGGAAAATTTACGTAATGGGAGGTTGCCAAGGATTAAAGGACGAACCATGGGCTGAGGTGTTCAATACAAAGACTCAGACTTGGGAAGGCCTCCCTGAGCCGGGTAGTGAGGTACGTAAGTGTTCCATTGACAGAAGCGGAGTGATTGAAGGAAAGATTGAGTTTGGAAATGTAAACGAGATGTGTGCTTACGACACGAAGCTATGTAAATGGGAGTATTGTGTAAACAAAAGTGCAGCTTTGAGGTCAGAATGTATGATTGAGAATGTTTCATATGGCTTCTGGAACATGCGCTTGTTGTGGTATGACAATGACATACAAAAGGATTATTGGAAAAGATTGGAAGGGTTAGAGTCACTAGATGATAAGTACATGAGGAATGGTGGCTCAAGTGGTAATACGACTAAACTAGTTGCATGTGGTGGGAAACTCTTACTTTTATGGGAAGGATATATGAAGCATAACCCCAATAATAGGAAGAAGATTTGGTGTGCGGTGATCGCGATAGAGAAGTGTGATGGAGGTGGAGTTTGGGGAATTGTTGAGAGTGTTGATGTTTTGTATACTGTCCCCATATCATGTCAGCTCTTGCATTGTCTCGTTGTCTCGGTTTGATTGACTTGTATTCAGGTATGATCAGTTCAAAATCAGTTTGTAGGATCTAACTGTAGTATAACATAGTATGAACGATGGATTGTTGACCAGTTGGATAGAGGAGAAGGAATCAGAGGCAAGAGGAGAGCAACAAAGTGTATGAGATTAATTAGTTAAGGTTAAGAGGCACATTTTGTCAAACTAGCTACTATGGCATATTAGTGTTTGTCTAATCCCTTGTTATTAATGAATCTGATTTGTTGTTTGAGTTATCATGCTATGAATTGAGTCTTTCTTTACTAACAAGTAGGGATGGCTTGCAAAACTAAAAATCCGTAGGTATGATCTTTTGGATTAACCCTTTCTGGGTCATCCTTCACGAACAAAAACATTGATTTCTCTTCGCCTCATGGTCGACACAATTCTCTCCTCTAAATGAGAATCGCACCAATGATAAAATCTTTCACACTTGAGTTGAGTTATGTCCTTCAGAAAGTTATAACCATCGTCAATTCGTCATCAATAAAAGAGATGCTGAGTTCTGTTTGGAGTATGGGCTTCTGTAATGAGAAAAACAAAAGGTAGAGAACAAATTGGTAAAAGAAATTACAACTTGGTTTTAATCTAAAATAATGTGCCCATGTCTATAAATAATTCCAAGTATTGAAGTATCTCGAAACTTTAGAGTTAAATAATATTTTATATTATTGCTTTTTATGTCTCAATAATTCAATTGTCACTCTTGCGTTATCCATTTGAAGATGGATCCATCACTATGACAATTATTTTTCTGCCACCTTGACTTGTACGGCTTATATTCCAAAAATTTCTTTTATTGTTCACCTCTTTTTCTTCAATCCTTCAATTTCTCTCACCAACCCTAATTTCCCCAAATTTGGTAATACGATTTCGTCAATTTACTTCGCAATCGATTCAATTCAATTATGTCTCTATTACTGGAAGAGATCATTAGATCAGTAGAGGCTTTGCTGAAGCTCAGAAATCGGAATCAGGAACCCTATGTTGACCCGAATCTAAACCCGGTTCTTCTAGTTCCAGGAATCGCTGGATCAATTCTAAACGCCGTTGATCATGAGAACGGGAACGAAGAACGTGTTTGGGTTAGGATCTTTGGTGCTGATCATGAGTTTCGAACAAAGATGTGGTCTCGATTTGATCCTTCAACTGGTAAAAAAAGTCTTTACTTTTTTTTCTCATAAATACTTCAATTTGTGCAAATTAAGAAAGTGATATAGAAAGTCATCAGCTTTGCATGTTAAGCTCTTAGCATTTTTATATCTGAAACAGGTAAAACGATATCTCTTGATCCAAAAACGAGTATTGTTGTTCCTCAAGACAGAGCTGGGCTACATGCAATTGATGTCTTAGACCCTGATATGGTATGGTTTAATTTCTAGCTGTTTTGTTTTTTGAGCTATGGATGTATTTGTTCTCAAAGCTTTCTCTTTTCTCATTGGGATCTTTGAACTCTATATGTAGATTGTTGGCCGTGAGTCTGTGTACTATTTCCATGAGATGATTGTTGAGATGATCGGATGGGGATTTGAAGAAGGGAAAACCCTTTTTGGTTTTGGTTATGATTTCCGCCAAAGCAACAGGTAATGCATACTTAATCTCTTCTTCGGTCTAAACGTTGATCGGTATATTGACTGTTTTGTGTTTGCATTGAGTCTAGACTGCAGGAAACGTTGGACCAGTTTGCTAAAAAGTTGGAAACTGTTTATAAAGCCTCAGGAGAGAAGAAGATTAATGTTATTAGTCATTCTATGGGAGGACTATTGGTGAAATGTTTCATGGGTCTGCATAGTGATGTATGCAAATCCCTCTTTCTTTATTCGTAAGTCTTTTCTAAGATTTTTCTTGTCATCTGAATCTGACGTTTTTGGTTATCAGATATTCGAGAAGTATGTACAGAATTGGATTGCTATTGCTGCTCCATTTCGAGGTAAGTTCTCTGACTTGTGGTACTTCTGATAGTACTGGAGACAACTACCACACTGATTGGTTTCGCATTATTGATTCAGGTGCTCCTGGATATATCACATCGACTTTATTGAATGGAATGTCGTTTGTCAATGGTTGGGAACAGAACTTTTTCGTCTCTAAGTGGAGCATGCATCAGCTGGTAACGATCAATCAACAATAATGCAATTTAGTTATAAATCTTGCTTGTTTGATGTCTTCTAGAGATTGGCTGATATAATTATCCTCACGTTTCTTCTACTTGTTTCAGCTTATTGAGTGTCCATCCATATATGAGCTGATGTGTTGTCCGTATTTTAAATGGGAGCTCCCTCCCGTCTTAGAGCTGTGGAGAGAGAAAGAGAGCAATGATGGAGTTGGAACCTCTTATGTTGTTCTTGAGTCTTACTGTAGCCTGGAGAGCCTTGAAGTTTTTACGAAATCTCTTTCGAATAATACAGTAAGTTACATGTGACCACCATCTTTCATTAAATGACGTAGACACGTAGTTGTAAACACACAAACGTTGCATTGACTGATCCTATACTCGACACAAATTTTCAGGCTGATTATTGTGGAGAGTCGATCGATCTTCCTTTTAACTGGAAGATCATGGAGTGGGCTCACAAAACCAAGCAAGTATTAGCCTCTGCCAAGCTGCCTCCGAAAGTTAAATTCTATAACATATATGGGACCAATCTAGAAACCCCTCATAGTGTTTGGTAATATTTCTAGTTTTGAGGTCTCAGTTACTGAGTGTTTCTTCGTACAACTTGTTTCGCTTTTTCTAAATTTGATTTATATTCTCCGCTGCAGCTATGGGAATGAGAAGATGCCCGTTAAAGATCTAACGAATCTAAGATACTTCCAGGTAACACAATTTTTATCCTTTTTCAGGTATCAACTATCATTGCAATTGGCAATAAGTTATCTTCTTATCAATTTATCATCTTCTAACCTTAGATCATATATTCTTGTAATCTCAGCCGACATATATATGCGTGGATGGTGATGGCACAGTCCCGATGGAATCTGCCATGGTATGTTGCATGATCGTGTTTCTTATATAAACTCATCACAAGGAAAGGAAATCTTGAATTCGATCAGTTAGGTTGATCATTTCTCTTTGTAACGGTTCCTTCGGTTGTTTCTTTTCTAGGCGGATGGGCTTGAAGCAGTAGCAAGAGTTGGAGTCCCTGGTGAGCACCGAGGAATCCTCAACGATCACCGTGTCTTCCGAATGCTCAAAAAATGGCTAAATGTAGGCGAACCAGACCCGTTCTACAACCCAGTAAACGATTATGTCATCCTTCCCACCACATATGAATTTGAGAAATTCCATGAGAATGGACTCGAGGTTGCTTCCGTGAAAGAATCGTGGGACATCATATCAGATGACAACAATATCGGCACAACCGGGTCAACCGTGAACTCCATATCAGTCTCTCAACCTGGAGATGATCAAAACCCTCAAGCTGAAGCTCGTGCAACCTTAACCGTCCAACCACAAAGCGATGGTAGACAACATGTAGAGCTCAATGCTGTAAGTGTCTCTGTTGATGCATAAAAACGCATCTTCCCTTTGTAATGTGTCGTCAAGTGTGTCTTTGTGTCTGTATATAGCAAATAAATCTCATGCCTCGTGTACATAAATCATCATCATAATAAATTTCGTGTTCTTATTATTGTTTAAGCTTACAAGTTTGGATTTTCTAATTCTTGGGTCTAATAGCAACACCTTTCACAATAAGACCAGACTTCCACTGGTCACTTTTAACCTCCAACATCGAAAACTCAATCTTGCCAGAGAGATGTTCTGGTGATATCATGAACTCACCGGCCGGAATCTCCACCCACTTGTTCCTTTCTAACAGGTTCACATTCTCTCGCCGCTCTTTGGTTTCTCCGGTTGGCAAAACCAATTTGAAGTTAACCCGAAAATCCCATCCTTTAGCAGAATCGATTAGCTTGACCACAAACACAACCTCGTACAAACTGTTGGGAGTTAGTTTCTCCGTCTCGAATTTTCCGACAACTTCTAACCAAGCTACTCGTTCCATCTTTGCAACCTCAGTTCTTACATCACTGTATAGTGTATACAAATATGCAGAATTTAGTGAAATCTTAAAAAAACAAAAAAACACAAAAGTAACTTTCTTACAATAAAACTCATAACCTTGATGTTTGGTCAAGATCAGAGAACCAACTCCAATATTTATTTGTTTGAGACTCTGCCCATGTAATTGAGAGATCTCTCGCGTACAACATGAAACAGTTTTTCTTCGCTTTACCCTCATCTTCCTCTATCAAGTTCTTCTGAATAAGAGATTCCAACATCAATAAAATATAACTATTAGTATCATATTTAACAAGGTGAGGAAAGTTAGACAATGAAACCTAAGAAAAAAGATTTACGACCTCTGTCTTGTGCTTCAAGGAAAAGTCATCGTCGACCTGAGATGACGACGTCGTATCATGAGTAAGAGGAGAGTCTGCATGTTTTAGTATGTCTTCGTTGTTATTATGTGGCTTTGTCTTTGAGAAGATAGACCATATTATTCCCATTCCTTGATTATTTTTGTGTGTTTTCGTTATATGTTTTCTTCTTCTTTTACTAGCTATTGTATTCAGGTCTTATTTATAGAGGAATTTCATGATTATACCTTCCCGACCTGAATGTTTTGTATAACTAAATTATTCATTAGATTAAGTAATTTCTTATCTGATGGTCGAAATCCAAAAATTCTCAAAATGTTTAACACAAAATTATCTAAATTATGTCAAAATATCCAAAAATAGCTGAACTACCTAGACTTGTACCCAACCTCTTGGGCTCTTGGCTATATATAGTAGACTTCTCCATTAGTGTATTTTTGTAAGTATCATCAAACTTTAGAATACATAAATTAAACAAATGGTACACCGTACACATCGCAAACAAAATTTTGATTGGAATATATTCCATTTTCTTTTACGTCTTGTTAAACATGTTTGATTCTTTATACTTTTCATTTGATATGTTAGCTAGCTTTATTCTTCCATTTTCTCCACCAAAATGGAATTTTCGAATACTCTTTTAAAAAGTGAACATGATCCACGCATATAGACTGTTCGCTCATATACCTTTAAGATTATCTATCAAAAATGCCTAATTGAGAGATTATGTGGATATTTTACACATGTTTAGAAAATATTGTTTATGCCAAATTAAATATGGGTTTTGATAGGATCTAACTAGGTTTAAGGTTCATAGAAAATCTTTCTACTTTTTATTTTTTTACCAAAAATAAATTCATGTCAGCTCGTTAAAAGTTAGAACATTGTAAATGAATTGATTCGAATATAACAACCTTCAAAACACTCGTTTTGAGTTTATTCAACACCAACATTAAAGTTATTATTAAAACTAAAAATACGATAGAACAACCTTATTATACACACATGACATGATGTGAAATATATGTTGAGAAGGTCCATTGGTGCATATGGAGATTTATGTTTTTCTATGCCATAACAATTATTACTGTTTGGGACGAATTGCAACACCTTTGAGGGAGAGCCCTTTCTTCCAAACACCAGCCGCATGCTCATACATTGAGAAAGTGATCTCTCCGGCAGCGGATTTCTCAGGTACGAACTCGCCAACTCTGACATCGACCCATTTATACCTTGGAAGTTCCCTCAAACTCACCTTTTTCTCTTGTGGTTTCTCCTTACCGTTAGGCAAGACTAGCTTTAGGTTCACCGGCGTGTCCCATCCATAGGCCGGATCCTCTAGCTTCACCTTAAAGACTACCTCGTAAACAATCCCCGGAGTGAGGTTCCTCGTGTCGAATTTTCCCGTGATGTCGAGCCAACAAACGTTTTTCAATCCCACAGCTTCCACATTCTCGCTTTAAAAATCATCCAAAACAAACTAAAGTTTGTCACTTTGCATTAATAATTATAGGTCAAAATTCGTATTAATATTGCTATAATATACACACACAAACTTAAAACGTCGTAACCTGTTTCGAATTTATCAAGGATACTTTGATTCATACTCAACTCTATTGTAAATCAAATATGTAACAAAGATATTCATTTTGTGGTAACATTCATAGTATGGGATTTAAATGAAACGTATCTTACTTTGGTGACTCTTTTTCGGTAAACCAAGTCCAATAGTTGACGTCATCAGACCAAGTTATAGAGAGGTTCTTTGCAAAGAGCATGAAGCAGTTGCTGTTTCTCTCGTCCACCCAATATTTGATCTGTTTAATATATATTATACGCAGATCATCAAACCAAATGAATTCATGGTCCGTCTTAAATATATTAAGATTGATTTTCTTAACAAAAAGTTACCATTTTGATAGTGTTACTTTAGTCCATTAGTTCTATCTTATTTTATCTTTCGAAGCATTTGAAACCTATGTGGAAGTAGCAATCATGTCTTTCTAAACCAAGCAGAATGGAAACGTTTGTTTTGTGATCTGATCATTTTTTTAAGCTACTTTTTATTTTAGAAATGAGAGATTCAATTTTTTTGAACCAGAAGTTCTGTGTTTGCAATTTTGTTTACCTAAAGGCTCCGTTTTGCGTAGTTATTTTCTGAAAATAGAAACACAAGTGAGCTAATTCTTAAAAAGAATATGAACCTGTTTCTTGGGTTTCAAGAAAACACCAGACCGTAGCTGTTCAGAGAGATTAACAGAGGAGAGAGAGATCGGAGGATCTGCGTCTCTGAGAATGGCCTCACAGTTGTGTGGAGATTTCACCGTTGAAGCTTTCATCGGTAAAGTTGTCACCGGTGGCGCTTCTTTCTGCACCGGGATCAAGTATTTCGAGTCTTGGTTTCTAAACATCTTATTTGGTAATAATTCTGAGCAATGTTTCTTGCTCATAAACCAGTATGATGTATTTATTTTTGATAAATTTGTTATCTTGATCAGTACATTCAACTTGACAGAGAAAAGCTATTAAATGTGTACATATATAGCCCTAGGTAAAGGGGTTTGATCAAGAATTTATTCTATCATGTTTTATCTCCTACTTTTTCCTCTTTTGTTTTTTTCATCTATCTTATTACACTTTCGTAACACTTTATTCACAAAACTAAAGTTTGATAAGGGAATACAATATGTAGCTTATTCTTGTTTCCACTAGAAAGGTTTTGGCAGCAACTATCGTAATCCCAACCCAATCCAAATCAAATTCCATCCACTTCTGAGTTCTGACCTCTCAAAAGCTAGAATATGTGTACCTTCATTTTTATACTTTCCTTATAAAATAAAAAGGAAAGAAAAATGATTCGGTGCTTCGCGTGGACACCACTAGTAGGTGCTCCCTTAATCACCACCGTCCATTTCACATCTCCGCCATCTCTCAGAATCTTCGCATCTCGTTCTTCCGCACCATCATCATCATCATCATCATCATCGACAGTTGCAGCAGCATCTAGAAGATCAATATCTCTGTCAATTATCGCCGTCACGTCTTCCGTCGTCTCCTCCTTTTGCTTCTCGTCTCCGGCACTAGCCGACTTCTCTGAAATCCCTAATTCCGGCGGCGTTAAAGCTCTCGACCTCCGAATCGGCGATGGTGACGTTCCCATTGAAGGAGATCAGGTTTTGTGTTTTTGTATTTTTGTATAGATTTCAGCAAATGAACGAACCATTTGATTCAATTTTGCAAAGTTTTGAATTTTAGATTGAAATACATTACTATGGGAGATTAGCTGCGAAGCAAGGATGGAGATTTGATTCAACATATGATCATAAAGATAGTAATGGTGAAGCTGTTCCTTTCACATTCGTCCTTGGTTCTAGCAAAGTATAAACCTTTATCTCTATATGCTTCTATCTCAATCATGTGTTGCATAAAGTCCAAGTTTTTGTGACATGGGTCTTGAAAAATTATCTGAATTTGATTTAAAGGTGTGACCTTTGATACATTTCTTCATTGAATAGTGATGTAACAAACTAAGTGGTTTGGGTTTTTGAAGTTGATAATACTTCTTCTATGTCTCTATGATGATGTTTTGTGATGACTGAAACATTTTGATGTGCAGGTAATTCCGGGGATTGAAACAGCTGTGAGGTCTATGAAAGTAGGCGGGATTCGTCGGGTGGTTATACCTCCATCTCAGGGATACCAGAATACATCACAGGAGCCTCTCCCACCAAACGTATGTGTGCACACACACCTCTTTCTCCTTTAACATTTTCATATAATATCTTAATATGAAAGTCATATGTTATTTTAGAGTCCCACATGGATTAGCTTTGGGCCTGGCTTAGTGCCTTAGTGCACCACACTCTTAAGCTAGTTTTGGTTTAGGCCTAAACTATTTAGGTGATAAGAACATAATTAGTTACGTCATGTTCAGTAGCCACAGGGACTTGAACTAGTATCAATCTGTTTGATATGAAAGTTTTAGAGAACCAGTCATATTATTCAGATTGTTTGCAGAAACATATAGTACCAAAGATTGGTTTAAAAATCCTTTGTTTGTTTCTTGTTGTGTTTGCAGTTCTTTGACAGACAGAGACTCTTCACGACTATATTTAACCCAACACGTCTCGCCAATGGAGAAGGTTCTACTCTTGGAACTCTCGTTTTTGACATTGAACTTGTCAGCACCAGACGCCTTCACCGATGAGTCATATTGTCCTAGTACTTTTGGATAAGTGAATAGAAATTTCAACTTTAGATGTAAATGAAGTTGATTATTTGTCACTTCTCTCCCTGCTTTGCATTCGTATTACATTTGTGTGTATAAATAAAAGGTTGCTAAATAATAGACAACGAAACGTTGCTTGTTTTGTTTCACAGTAACTAAAAAAATGTCTTCCACAAAACTCATCTCGTTCATCATAATGATTGGCATGATGATCAGATTGGACAACACTTGGCCCATTGATAGATATTTCGAGGCTGAATGGACCCAGAGTTACAGGAATTCAAATTATGGCTACGGTCTCTCAAGCTTGTGCGGATGGATCATGGATTAGACCTCGGGGAAGACATCTGATTCTACTCTTGAGAGCTTGCTTGCCTATTGATATTGGTGCTTGTGTAGAAACGCATCTTCCATTAAAAGGTTAAAGGCAGTATGCATGTTAATCTTTCAAGCTGTGGTCTATTGCCTATGGAGGGAAAGAAATTCAAGACTTCATACTGCGGTGTTGAAGCCCGCTCAAATTAGAATAAAGGACGTTCAGTTACTGTGGAGGGCTAAATTGGCTGGTTTGGACCGACCTTTTCAACTTAATACTGTCGGGCTTTCCTCTGCTTCTTCTTCTTGGCAACACCAAAGTTATCTCTCCTGCTGGTTTGGTTTTATATAGAGGTGATTATTGGGTGCCTTTGCTTTCAGATTCACTATCAGGCCATCAACTCTCGTTATGCTTCAAGAAATGCATATTTTCAGGATTTTATTTTTCTCTTGCTTCACATATATAGGCTTCGGTTTAAGCTGCTTTTTAAAATTCATCTTTGTTGTCTCTATTGTAATGTTTCAACTTTCAAGGATGTCCATATCATGAAAGAATGAAAGGCTAGTGTATTATTCATTGAATTAACCAAAACTCATTGAAAATTGAAACTTTCAAAAGAAATTGTTATAATTGCCTTTTCTTTGGTATTTTTTTTTTAAAATATACCTTTTCTAAGCAATTTTTATTTATGTCATCTTCTTATTTTTAACGACTATTTTATCCTTATTTAAAAATAATTAAGTTAACAAAATAAAAAAATCGAATTCCCACAAAAAAAAATCCGATAATAATTTTTCCACCAAAAATTTTCAACAAATTTTCCTGCCAAATATTAATGATCCCGTAGTTTTGGACGGAAAACTTGATCCCGAAAATTAGGGTTTACAATGGTTTTAAAAGGTTTTTAAAAAGATATAAAAGTGTTTTTAAAGGGTTTTAAAGAATTTACAACGGTTTTCAATAGGGTTTAAAAGATTTACATTTGTCTTAAAAAGTTTATAAAAGAATTTAGAACTGTTTTAAAATGCTTAAAAAAAAGTTTTAAGAGATGTACAAAGGTTTTAAAAGGATTTACAATTGTTTTAAAAGTATTTACAATTTTTTAAAAAGTGATCTTCTAATTGCTAGAATCTTTGTAAAGTGATCTTCTAATTGAGAGAATTTTTTGTGTTAAAAGGTATTTAAACGGTTTAAAAAGGTTTTTAATGGATTTACAAGGATGAGAACATTTTGGATCAGAAAATTTTGGCGGGAAATTTTTGTGCAAAAAAAATAAAAATTGGCTAGAAAATAAAACGGTTTTAAAGGATTTTTTTAAAAAAAATTAAAGGATTTATAAGGGTTTTAGAAATCTTTGTAAAAACTCTTGTATATCCTTTTAAAACATTCTATAATGATTTTTACAGGAGTTTAAAAGATTTACAATTGTTTTTAAAGACTTTACAAGAGTTTTAAAGTGATTTATACAAATATTTTTTTATAAGAGTTTAAAAAAAATTGTTATGAGAAAGATGATGAAACTGGGATTTCAGTCAAATGTGGCAACATATGGACCTATTGTGAAAGGTGCTTGTGACTCTATGGATGCGGCAGTTGCATTGGATCTCGAAACAGATAGAAGAAGAGGTATTACGATTGATGCAAAAAGGTATAACATGGTCATTGAAACTTTGAGCAAACAAATTAAGCTACCTAAGGCATTTAAATTGTTCAATGAAATGCATAGCAAAAAGATACAACCAGATATATATATACGTTCAATTCGCTTATCAGAGGCCTATGTAGAGCACCAGATTACGTGAGAGTGAGGAGATGATGCGTAAAATGCTGAGAATAGGTGTTGCTCTTGATGTTATCATTTACGGTGGTATCCTCAATGGTTATGCCAAAAGAGGACTAAAATGAAGATATGTTTTGCGAAATGATTAGAAGGAAAGTTGTTTAGCCTCATTGAAAGTTAGTGTTACAATTGTAACAACTTGGATACAGCAGCCAAGACATTCTATACTATTGCCATGTCGTCCTAACTCAAACTTTCAACATACTCATTCTACGATATCTGAAAGGTGAAAAGATCAACAAAGTTATGAAGCTTTTTTCTATAGTGCACCATCAAGGAGAAATTGCTGACACTATAACTTACAATATTCTCTTGGATGACTTCTACACGAAAATAATTTGGTTCTTAGTTCTGTTTTTTTTTTTTTTTTTTTTTTTTTTTTTT
>Ga0041059_1002849_pt1 | contig 12455 bp, 12 predicted proteins | sample AraColnosormetaG_FD_56232 | JGI IMG/M metagenome (GOLD analysis project Ga0041059, IMG submission 56232) | Arabidopsis roots microbial communities from North Carolina, USA - Col MF nosort | ecosystem: Host-associated > Plants > Roots > Unclassified | place: USA: North Carolina | collected... | reverse complement strand
TTTTTTTTTTTTTTTTCTGTTAAGTACAATATAATTAATTTATACACTAATCTCCAATTTATCTTTTCTTAATTGTTGGTAGTTGGTAAGATTAACTTTATTTTCACTCCAGATTACAATTGATAGTCTCTTTCCTTTTGTCGTTTATCTCGAGTCCCAAAAACAAATAAACTAAAAACTATATGCATAGGCTTAATGACGTGGTTTGATAAAGGCCCATTAAGTTGTATAGACATGGTCTCAAAGCCTAAAAAGATTGTTGAGAGTAAGAGACCCATTACTCTGTTTTTTCTGTCTCGTCCTAGTTCCCACACAAATTACACGAAAAGACAGAAACATCAATGAGAAAAGAGATAACTATTCTTAGAATTAAGTTTTTGTGCATCTGTTAAGTCTTTCGAATGCATCGAGACGTAAAAAAAAAAAAAGTAAAGGAAGAAGAAAAATTTAGGCATATAACTTGGTGAGATCTTCAGAGAATTCCCTCCTAATTACATCTCTTTTCAGCTTTAGAGCTGCTGTGACTAATCCTGACTCTGGCGTCCATGGAGATGCCAATAATTTGATCTTTGCTGGTATCTCAAACTTCTCCAATCGTGATTGTTTAGCCGCCTGCATAACACAGATGTTATAAGGAAATGACTGGGGGACTCAAATAGCTTGGTAATGAGTAGCAATGAACATACCTTCACAAGGGACGCATACACTTCTTTCACGGCTTGCTCTTTCGTGCACAGTTCTTCGAAGTTGGCAAAGTCTATTCCTTGCTTTGAAGCCCAACCTTCAACTGTATGTTGGGACGCGACCACAAGAGCCACACAGTAACTGTAGAACGAATCAGCATGAACCATTATGTTTTCAACATAGGGACTTATACTTAGAGCAGCTTCAACCTGCGAAAAAAAAGAATGTTTTAAGAAGCTTCTCCGGAGAATTGAGTGATGAAGACAAAAAAGGGTATTCGGATTGAGAAAACTATACTTTGCCCAAGGAGACATATTCTCCATGCTGAAGTTTAACGATATCCTTTTTTCGGTCTATTATCTCGAGGCAGCCATCAGGGTGAAATCGTCCTATGTCTCCTGTGTAGAACCACCTCATTCCCTTTTCATCAACCTTTGAACATTCAAGTGTATAAAACGGTTAGAGGAAGAACCAAACCAACCAATTCTTTTAACATTGCCGAAACCAATAATGTTGATTTGCCACCTTGTACACTTCTTTAGTTTTCTCCTCATTTTTGAAATACCCAAGCGTGATATTTGAGCCACCAATTACAATTTCACCACGGGGCATCGGCTTATCACTAGTTAGATACCCACCTTCCGCCCAGTCTACTAGCTGAAACAAGATATAAGCATATGATCACAAGAGACTACGACATACAAACTAATAAATAGCTAACAAAGTATTAAAAGTGGACAAATCAGGTAAAGAGGTTACCTTTACAAAGGAGCAAGGAAGTGGAGCACCAACACGGCCAACGGATGTGTCCTCAAACTCCGAGAAGGTTCCACCAGCACAAGTCTCTGTGAGCCCATATCCCTGACCGATTGGAGCCCTGAGGAATATCAGTGTTAGATCATAGAAATGGAAAGGGACGAAAAGATATATTGGAGAGTAGCAAGCCTCAAGGAGATATTCAGGGATTCGTTTACCCAACGCAGATGTTAATGAATCTCTGAGTGTCACCAGAAAGAGGGGCACCACCAGAGAGCAAATAGCGGATTTGACCTCCCAAAACTGCACGGATTTTCCTGAACACAAGCACATCCCACAAAAGCTTTTCCAATCCCCAGGCTCCAAACCAACTTCCATTGATTGCAGATAATCGCCGAGCATATGCAAAGTCAAACAATTTCTTTGACAATCCGCCCTTTGCATCAACCTGATGGTCATAAATTGTCAGTGCTTATGCAATTATAATGTTTTACTCACAAGAGAATGAAGACAATTTAGCACATCTTGGTTGCTGGGAGATAGCCGGAATTATTTAAACAGCTAGGAGAGCACGAGCTCAACTGCTTTAACAGAGGATAGCCAACCAAAGAATTTCGATGTGTATCTAACATGCACAAACCTTTTTGCGGACACCATCCCTGACACGATCAAGAATGGCTGGAACAGCTGTCATTATAGTGGGCTTTAGTGCTGTGACATCTCCTTTTGTACCCTTTTTTATCTTGTTTGAAGTATCCGTTAGCGTCAAGGGAGACCCATATCCAATAGCACTCCCAATAGTAGCCATTACGCTCTACAACAATGGAATTAGGCCGCATTCAAATACTCTGAAGTGTGGAACTGCTATATAAACGCATTGAGTAATGAACTTTTAAGATACCTCAGCTGCTAACTCAAGGATGTGAGCCAAAGGTAAATATGCCATGTATATATCCCTCTTTCCAAGGTCAGGAACAATTGTCATCACTGCCGAAACTGTAGCTAGGACATTACCATGCGTCATCATAACACCCTACATTATTTGGGAAGTGGGAAAGTCAGATTAAGTAAATTTTGCAGGACCAATAACAAATAGCTGATAGAACAATTTTGATAACCATAGACAAGATTTTTATTCTGAGACAACAGTTGTACACGTCAACTGGTTTCGAAAACTTTCTAACCTTGGGAAGTCCAGTGCTTCCACTGGTGTACATTATAACAGCAACATCTGCTGAGAGAGGGAAATTAGGATCCACAGGATTTTCGCGGCCAAGTTTCTGAACATCAGTAAATGAAGTCGCCATCCAATTACTGTTCACATCAGATGGGAATTCATCATCCATGCATATCACACGTTTCACAGTTTCAAGCTGTTGGCTTATGTCCATGAGCTTTTTGAGTTCTTTGCTACCACATATTACGGTTGTGACCTCTGTCTGGAAAGTGAAAGAAAGGGAATCATGAACATATGAAAGGTAAGCATACACAAATATGAAAAATACTAATCCACATGATAACATAGAGCTCATTCCAACCTATGTGACTCTTATACCAGAAACAATCAGGACATAAACAACCGCAGAGCATATATGACATGGATTTAGGTCGCCATAATAAAGAGAAAGCAGAAAAGAGGAGCAAGGGCTACCTCATTCAGCGAGTGACAAAGAGCTTCCTCTCCCAAAGATGAATAGATAGTTACCACAGTGACGTTGCGCCTGAAGCAACCCTGAAACATTGAATCACACAGAATATTTCATAACCGTACCAACAGTCCATCCGGATTATAAATCAGAGAAAACAGGAAAAGGTATAAGAAAAGATGGAAATCACCTGTAGGGAGATGAACCATTCTTCTCTAGTATCTGCAAAAATGGCGACACGCTCTTCCGTCTTGTGCCCAATCTGAACTAACCCAGAGGCAAAATCACACACTGCTTCGAGAGTCTTCCCAAAAGTGAGCCACTCGTAGTCACCTAAATGCAGTTTCTCGAACGTTTTTCCATCCTCACTAGTCTCAATCTCTCTAGAGATCAGCTTTCGGGTGCCAAGGAAAACCCTATCACTGTGAGCATTACACGATATCTCAAAGAGCTCTGGAAGCGTTGAGATATGTTCCCAATGGGAACTAACAGGCTCAGTAAACCTGTGATTCCTAATAGCATAACCTGGTTCACCACCAACATCAACAACAACACCTCTTTTCTTTTCTTTCTTAGATTTCTGAACCAGAAACGTCAAAGCCAATGGCACAATAACACCAGCAGCATAAGGAATCATCTTTCACTAAACCCCCAAACAAAGAATTATATGGCTAATAAAACACGTCCACCTCCTGCAACCAAAACCCCATCACAATATTAATAACATAAATCAATTTCAATAAAACCAACTTTAATACACGCGTTAGTTGTATGTATTACAGAGAAGAGCTACACGAAATAAACTCAAGTAAATCATATTCGTTAAGAAGAACCCCCTCGAGAACTAATTTTACTACATTTCGTTTGATCGACGGAGGAATTGAGTTTAACTTTCAAAAGATCTGAGAAAAAGGCGAGTGTAGAACAAACTAATCTAGCCTTATAAAAAACACACACACACTTCCATGAAACAAACACATTCGAAGAATGTAATCGGGAATGTGAAGCATAAGAAAGAGAGGAAGATGGAATATACCGTGATCGAAGCAGAACGGAACCAGAGAAGACGTCGTCGGGAACAATAAAAAATGGAAAACAGCAGCGAGGCTCAAATATAGAGAGGAGGAAGACAGAGAGAACAGTAAAGGGTATAATGGTCTTTTAGCGGAGACGTCGAGAGGACTGTGGAGGCGGAAAGACGAAACGAAAAAAATATAAGAAGAAAACAAAGTTATTAGTTTTTTATTATTATTTTGAAATTATTGGATGAGGAAATAAATACGTGGAGGTATAGTCAGGTGATATGGACCGTTGGATGTGTGTAATTGTTAGGTCATCAATCTGACAACGGCCATGCAAATAACCTCTTTCCTGTTGGTACGCCAATTCTCATTGCACAAAACGCTCTTATTTGTCAATTTCAAACCTAATTTCACAACCAATCGAACTGCATTTAAACCTAATAACATGGTCTTCTCATCAAATATGAACAAATTTTGCAACTAAAAGAAAATGGATTTATGTGAAATTAGGAAGATTTTGGTTGAGTTTAGACAAGTTTAAAACTAATTGACCTGGTTGATTATGAAGTCGAGAAACCAACAAAAAGTGACCAACTTTTTCTTTTTATTAATTTTCTTTTCGGTGTGGGTCATCAACACTTTAACTCTAGTCAAGGATTCGCTAATTATTTTGTACGAGATTATCAACATATTTAGGAGGAACTCCGTCGTTAAACAGGATCATGTTCCTACGAAATTCTCTGTCTCCGACTTCTTCTTGGTCCCTGAAAATTGAGCAATAGACTTTTTAATCAAACGGCATTCTGATTTCTGAATAGAGTTATAATCATTGGTCATATTAGCAATTATTAGAAAGAGTGAAGGAAGGATTTCTCTAATAACAAATTTTGAAACGAGACGACGCTTACAATATTGTCACTTGTGTCGGTCACTTCTGAAACTGATCCTTCTCCAGAATCCGAATTTCCTTTTTTCGATTTTGCTGACATCATGAAACATGGCACTCTTGGTTAGATTTCAAATCCAAAAGCAATCATGAAAAATGTTAGCACATATAAAATCTGAACAAATTTGAAATTTCTATTCTTTTATGAGAAGAAGAAGAAACTGTTCCCCATTCTATGGAGACTCATTCATTGTGAAAGGTAGATATATTAAAGGAAGCCTCATGTGTTTATACTTGCACCAGACGGACTCAGCCACTAACGAGCTAAATATCTCAAATCGACAACTGAAGTAGCGTCAATAAATAATTGAGAAGTTTGCAACAATTTACCAGCTGGAGGATTCAATTTGGCAGGCACCTTTTTGTTCTGCTGCTTTGTTGTAGTTGTCTGCTTTTGGGCAGTAACCTTTGCAAGCGTATGACTAATTTCAGGGACGCTGCAGAAAGTAAGATTATTACAGATGACACAGGAAATGAGCGTCAACAAAAAAATTAATGATATCCAGCGAAAGGAACAAAAAAAAGCACCAATCATGTAAGTTTCTTAATACAATCAGAGATTCAGTAGTTCAAAGAAATTTGGTTGATCGTAACCTACCAATTCCGAGAACCATAAGATTCTGTCTCCTTTCCCAATCGTTCCTGAATAAAGAAAATTCAAACAGAGATGTTACCTATTGTACTGGTGTCGAGTTCATTTTGGGTTCCAAGATGGTAGCATTTGTATCATGGATTACACATAAAGCATTCCATTTACCTGTTGCCCCATGGATTCATGGCTCAGGGTCTCCCAGCTCTCGCTATCCAAGCAAACCAATTCAACATCCCCATTGTCGAAAATAATCTGCAACAAAGCAAAACAGAAGCCATGGCAAATAGCGCAGCAGAAAGAAGGCAGAGAAGGGGCCAATGAAACTAGCTGCAAAGATGTACGCTATTCGAGTTCTATATGACCAACTTCTACCATAACCCAGCACATAGAATCAAATAGTTAAATGGAAAAAAATACTAATGATGCCTTCATACTATTGAGTTTCAAGCAAAGGAACTCAATAGAGCATGTTCAAAGTCAACATGAATTCAGTGTCATCTGAAATTAGCACAAAGGAAGATAAAATGACAAGACAATAAGTCTTGTCAATCATCTCATCATATGCCATGGATATGCAGTGCAGAAATATTCCGCACTAAAAATTTATAATATAAGTACAGTATTTGATCAATAGTAAGGTAAAACTCATGGGGACAAATGGATCAAGAGTCAACAACGAAAAAACAAAATAAGGACTTCGAAGTCCAGTGGATACCTTGTGAGAGTTGCTTTTAGAATTAAACTTCTCAACAGTGCCAGGATAGAAACTGGTAAAAAAGGACAAAAAAAATATTACAGAAGCTCCAGCATATATATTTGGCCAAGTATAAGAAATTTTTTACCATCCATCTGTGGGAGAGAGTAATTTAATCCGCTGCCCAATGATTGCTTCGCCGTGGTTGCTAATATCCTGTGACAATTATTAACTGGTATCACAGGAAGATATGGATAGTCAAATAAAGATCTAACATATACTAATGTACTTACTTTTAAAGCAGATACTACCCCGGAGTGTTTGGAAGATGTAATTTTATTGCTTACACTTGCTTTGACACTCTCCTTTGCACAAGTAGTGTGTCTTTCTAGCTTCTTTATTGGAATTTCCGACTCAACTGTTCTCAAAGATAAGGAGTTACAAGAAATATGTTCTCCCAGATGAGTTCGCTTCCTGCTACACCTCGTGTTATTTTGGCTGGCTTCGGTTGAACCAGTAATCGACGTTTCGATTTGATTGCCTAATAATGGAGGTAAAACTTTATCTTCCGAACCAACTGCTAGGCTATCTTTTTGACACCTCTGATCATGCTTGGAAAGCGTTCATGTAGGCAGAAACAGGATCAGAAAGAAAGCTTACATAGCATAAGTTAAGCAGGCAAGATGGTAGAAGGATAGTAAAATGATGCAGCGTGGATATACCATGGAGATCTGTGATTGGAATATATGAACTATTCTTTCAATGAAACTCTGTTCCAGCGCATTTCGGGTACGAGACTTAGCCTTATTCTGCAGAGTGCATTCAAGAAATCATAAATAAATGTTAGTTAATTTCACAAGTAGAGCAATATTGACACAATGCTGGACTTGCCTGGTTATCCGTTATGCTAGTGAGGCTGTACAACGATGATGGCAGCAAAATTGACCGTGGCGCTTGTGGAGAAGTGACCACAATACTATTTAATATGTTGACAGCTGAGTAACCAATATCGGCTAGAATGTGCAGCCTCTGCAGTTCAAAGCATAATTATATTAAGCTATGAATGAGAAAGAAGCATATGTGTTATTCTGTACTATCAAGCCACACTTACAGGCGTTTTACGAGAATCAACTGCATCTTCAGCTCTTTTAATTGCACGGAAGATACAAAACAAAAAAGGGGCGGTTTCCTTGATGGTAAAACCATTATTGTTGATACTAAGTAACACCTGTAAGACCGAGAACAGAGGGCTGCCAAAGGGAATAAGTGAGAACAAAAATTCAAAATGAAACCAACCATCAATAGTAGTAGGAACATAGCAAATTACCCACAAAAGCGAGCATAGATATGCTCGTCCCTGCAGTCTTCTGAAGGGAACTCTGGGTCATGTGCAAGAACATGAATTAGGAACACTGTCATGTAAACTGGACTATCAGTGAGTGATTCCCCTTGATCTAAATCCCGACATGTCCGAGATTCTCTTGTAGCCTTGTTGATGAATCCATTGATGTATCTAAACGACTGAACAAAAAGACAAGAAAATTTTCAGAGAACCTAAAGGGTTGAAACAACCGAAATATTTCCTTCTTAGAGTGAGGAGCATGAGAAGTTACATCATCGTGCAGATCTCTGCATGGACTAGATAAAGAAAACGAAAAAGCACATGCATATCTACTGGGTATCATATGTTCCGTCAACAGCTTGTACAACTTGGTGAGAAAAGTCTTGGTAATAAAGGCGTTGGAATCCTGGAAGATGATAAACGTAAACAGTCAAAAAGACGATCATAAACAAAGTAAATCCAACTTTCTAAGCACGTATATCCAGTACATGAAACCAAGAGAAGCAATTAAAAGCCAGACTGCCCTTACAAGGTTAACACTACAATAAACACCTTTTCTTCAGAAATAAATTACCATACACCCAAGCCTATACAATCAGAGCTACTTTGGGATACTTCCTATATGCAGTTGCAAGGACAGATACTCTCAGAAGTGACAAAAATGCAGGATGCAGTATGTAGCAACTGTAATAGTCGACTCATGACTTGCTATCAGTTAACAACGACAAATTGAAAAACAATCTGTTGAAATTATTAGGATAATATTCAAAAATCTTTTCTAGATTGTTTGGTTGTTGGCAAGATGGAAGTCCCTTTACCTTTGCCATCAAAATGGTAAGACGGAAAACTTCAGGAGAAATATGAAGGTCCCATTTCCTTGAAAGCAATAGAACAGCTTTAGCAGCAGCCAGTCTAACATTAGCTCCTGTGTCCTCGCTACAAATTTCAAGGACAAATAAGCACCTTCGAACATATGACAAGTCAACAAGGATCAAGACTGTACCAAGAGAAACTGATAATGGAATTGTGAAAGCACATAAAACTTGTGGCTTCGTGTTAAGAGCATGTACAACATGATTGATTTGTATAGCTATCCAAAAAGAACATACCATGATTTGATGCCATCGTGTCCTTGTGATTTTAATGTTTTCTTCAAAATGTTTAGCAAGTCGTCAATTTTCCTTACGACTTGACCATGACGAGGCAAGAAACTTTTCACAAGTGTTTTGAGCCCATATATCTGCCAAAGACAACAAGTCAAAACTGAATATACCTCATCTTTGTAAGCAGAATTTGAGAACTTCATTACGCTTATCACAACTCAAAAATCTAAAATATCTTAAGGCTTACATTCAAATCATTGCCTAGCTAATAAAGGGATAACACCATTCTTAACAATAATGTGATTCACACTTATTTCTATATGCGGCAGCATTATTCTTAAAAATTCTGGAGTAAAGTATGAAAATGCTGAACTTCTTCGAAAGTACACAAATAACTGGCAAATGTTGAGCAGAGGCATTTACACTTGGGTCACACTTGGTTTACTTTGGGTTTAAATGGTAAAGTAAATATTATCAGAACTAATAAACGGGAAGCAAAAGAGTTTCTTTCTCCAGCACTTGCCTTTAGCTTGCAAGAGTTGCAACAACCAGAAGACTGATCACAAGGGAGTTGATTGTCAGATGGTTCCGCCTGTAAATATTACCATCAACAAATAGAAAAGTTAAAAGAAAACAGAGAATTACTAGCTGGATATCTCCATAACGAAGAATAGCACCTCTTGTCACTTACTTGAAAAACCCGGTATATGTAGCTGGTGATATCTTCATATATATTGTCATATTCCAAAACAGAATATTGCCCAACACACGCCAAAGACTGCAAAGTTGTTGGAATGTTCCGTCCACACAGCAAAGAATCCATGAGCATCTGAGTAAAAGGAAGGCAAATTAAACAATGTGTCATTGCTCAATTTTCTCTAAAAACGGAAAACCATCACATATTCAAAGGAAGTACTGTGAAAGATATGTGCACACAGCAGACTGTCACATGATCACTTCAATAATTCTACTTAAGCCAAGAGTTAGGTTCCCTAGAATATAAAGCACAATAAAGTTATATCCTAAGGATTTTCCCAAGTTAGTTACATTAACATACACATAAATGTGAACAAGTAAATGTGGAGTAAAGGAAAGTAACAAAAAGTTCCGGTTGCTGAAAAAATAACCTCGCATAACTCAGAAAAGACTGATTTTTCAGATGATCCAGCCAATGAACTGATGGCAGAAACCGCACATTTGGTCTGAGAACGAGTACCCTCCAGACAAACCTTCTCCAGAACAGGGTAATAGTCACTGCAAAGGCAAGAGTATGTCTAGTTCTCATTAAACCATAAAAAGGATATTAGTTGCCTAGGCATGCTATAACATAAGCCATTTTTAAGAAGAAAAAATATCTAGAACAAACTTATAGCATCTAATCAATCTGAAAACAAAGTTAAGAAAATGCCATGTAAACCAAGTTCTCTAGCAAGAATTTTGCTTTAGCAACACAGATTTTATATTTTAACCTAAACCCATTGTAAGTCAAATAGTGCTGAAGAGATTACCCGAAGTTGACAGAAATATAAGGAGCTGCCTTTGATAAAACTACAATTAGCTCATCAGCAGCTGAATCATTCTCCTCTAGCAGCTTCAGAAACTGCTTTTCCGAACCTCTCAGGTAAGAAGGGAACATGTTGAGAATTACCTAATTTAAGAAATCAGTAACAGTGTCTCATTTGCATATTCGAAGACAATGTAAGCAAAATACTAATGCATACTTAAGAACGCTAATATACCTAAAAGAAAAGTTCAAAATTTATAATACAACAAAAGTTAACAAGGAACACCTAAAATGAACAAAGGATAGATATCAATTGGAACAAAATAACTTAATGAAAGGATAATAATCAGACGATGCTAGCATGTTTCGCAACATCTTTCCTTACCAGAAGAAGTTTGATGGAAGGAGCCTTCAATTGCGTGTTGGCAGAGGTGCTGCCACAAAGCTGATTCAAAAGACACTGAACATGCTCTGAGCTAAATATACTAGGCGAACATTTTGTAGAAAGTATGCGCAAGAACTCGAAAAGAGAATGTTTAACACCAATCATCTTGAGAAACTTCTCCTGAAAAATAAAAATAAATAACAACAATGAGAAAATGATCACCTCTCTAATATGTAGTAAAGTTGAATATATCCAATATACTAAAGCGACTATTTATTTTCTTCATTCTGATTACCAAATGCATTTTCTGTAAAATACTCTTGCTGATACTACTAAACAGAAAAGTTTGAACTTACTTTAATAATCTGGGCATTTGTGGATGACAGTTCCTCCAGCAGTAAAGTTAAGACATCAAAAATTGATGCATCCCTCATTCGGTCTAATTTTTCAAAGAGATCTTCTGCCTCAGAAGCATCTGGAAAGCATGCTGACAGCTTAACGAAGTAGCTCTTTTTCTTTCTTTGTGCTTCTTCTATATTGTCTACCTAAAACGAGTATCAGTTAAATTAATAAAATGAGCAAAGTAAGGTTTGCGAATCCCTCAGGATCTGTGAAACTTCAAAACTTAAGAGAAAAGTGTAAAACAGACCTTAGCTTTCCTCCAGAGGGTTAGGCAATGCCGCAATTCATTTTGCAACCTGGAAACATACTGAGTGAATAACAAGAAAGACTTTTAACCAAGACTTGATGCTGAATTATTATCTCTACCTTCTTTTCTGAGATAAAATTGAATTGAGTGACTTCAAGTGGATATGATTCATAATGGCAAAGCATTGGACCCAGTGCCGCATCCTCTCTTCAACGGGAAGAAGGCGAGGAAAAAGATCATCGGAGAGCACAAGTTCCAAATTTTGGGACCTAAATGATTCATAGAACTGTATTAGTGTTTCAGAAATATTTAGAGGAAAAAAAAAACTCAAGGATAGTTAGTAAATTATGATACCTGAATTCTTCACAATTTTTCTCGCAGCAAAGTAGCAAGATTTTGCATGGGATTTGCTCGAAATTATCAGTAATTGTCATGTCTCCTTCTGAACACTTGTCACAATAATCTTGATATACTTCTGTCAGCTTCTGCAGAGCCTTCTTCCTAACAGATATCTTTATCAAACAAAAACAGAATATAAAATAAGGTGGTAGGTAATCTTGATAAAAATAGATCCCTAATAATGCCTCATATACTGTAACATAGAGTACCTTCTTATCCCGAAGCCTCTCACTGGCTTCAGAAATTAGATTCAAAGGAACATACTTCATATTAAACTTCATAATATCACAAGCAACAATTAGAGCCTGTGTTCGAACCCTATCATCAAAGTCTAATAGGCGTTCCTGGATAGCAGCTGACACATAAAAATACGAGTAAAGGACACCAATTAGAAGATAGTCAGAAATGAAGAACCAAGGCAAAAAGAGAATGCAGCTTCAGGAATATTACTGAGAACTCCAGATGCTTTATTTCCAGATGGATTCGCGAAGTAACACTGTTTGCCACATTTCAATGCAGCCATTCTGACTTCTGCAGATTTATCTGAGAATCTTCTCAAGAACTCTGCATAAAGATCTTGATATGTCTCTACGTAAGAACTTAAACAGTGCTTAGGCTGCGCAAAAATCCTTCCAGCTAAGTTAAGGGCTTTTATTCGCACATCGACCTGATCAGTCTGCAGACATAGAAATAACGACCCTGGTGAGTAGCAAAAAAAAAAAAAAAAAAAGAA
>Ga0041059_1002848_pt1 | contig 12455 bp, 15 predicted proteins | sample AraColnosormetaG_FD_56232 | JGI IMG/M metagenome (GOLD analysis project Ga0041059, IMG submission 56232) | Arabidopsis roots microbial communities from North Carolina, USA - Col MF nosort | ecosystem: Host-associated > Plants > Roots > Unclassified | place: USA: North Carolina | collected... | reverse complement strand
TTCCTTTGTATGCGATTCCTNCGTTTTTTTTTTTTGTTTTGTTTTCAGAGATTGAATCGTGTTTTTTGTTTCTCGGTCTCTGGCGACTTGAGTGTACTGCATTTATGATACAAGTGTAGGTACGGGATTAGTATCTGCCGTGTTAGGTTGATTTTGTGTTTGTCGTCTGTGGTCCATCGTATTGTATTGTTGTGGTCCCTTTATGTTGAGATTGAATTGGTTTCGTGTCGATTGCGTTGTGGTTTCAGATCTGGATTTGACTGTTCTAGTTACAGATTATTACTGATTTCGTATGTGATCTCTGTTTGTGCTTGTATTTTTTTTTGGAATTTGAGTGGGATTTATGTATTGTTGTTGGAGCTTGGACTAGCTTAGAGGATCTGTGATTGTGATACGTGTTGATAAGCAATAGGTTTTCCTTGAACGTCTTCTTAACTTGCTTTTCTGCGTGAGTGACTGGATGGATGGTGTCAATGATATACAATTGCCTTCAGTTTTCGTGGAATTGAACAAATTTTATCTCCCTTTGGCAATCATGTTTAGCTCTTTAGTTTGACAGTTCTAGCTGTGACACTGACCCTTCTTTGTGGCGATGATGCAGTACCTTGTTACGCATTTCAGTGACTTTCAACTGGCGTGTATTGGGAGTTTTATACTTCATGAAAGCGTGTTTTTCTTGTCTGGACTCCCTTACATTTTCCTAGAAAGGACTGGTTTTCTGAGCAACTACAAAATTCAGGTTTGTCTTTTCTTCTCATGATTCAGTGGTCTTCTAACTAATAGCTTTGTGTGTCTGTTCAAATATAAACTGAATGGAAAGATATCACCAAGTTGTCAGTGTTCTCATTTCCCCAATGGTAATGTCAAAGTGATAACTGGTTTAGCTTGTCTTCTAGATTTATCAAGTACTCTTGTTTGGTCTTTTGCAGACCAAAAGTAATACTCCTGAAGCCCAGGGAAAATGCATTGCTCGACTATTACTTTACCATTGCTGCGTAAACTTGCCCCTCATGATGGCGTCGTATCCTGTATTCAGATTCATGGGCATGGAAAGCAGTTTTCCTCTGCCGTCCTGGTATTATCAGGTTCTTTAGTGCTGAAAGCTTTTTTTGCCTTTGGGTTCTGATGTTAAACTCTTCCAATGGGCAATATATATAAAATGTCAGTGTTGAGCTGCATGAGAAGAACCTGCATTATGTTTGATCTGGTTTATGAAACTATATCTGGTGACGCTCTTGCAGGAAAGTGGTGTCTGCCCAGATCTTATTCTACTTCATCATTGAGGATTTTGTATTCTATTGGGGTCACAGGATCTTGCATACTAAATGGCTCTACAAGAACGTGCACAGTGTGCATCATGAGTAAGCTATCAGTACTCACCATCTTTTTTGTGCTTGACAATGTTAGTTCACTCATGGTCCTCAATAAACAATCTTATGGTATTACTTATATACAGGTACGCGACACCGTTTGGTTTGACATCAGAATATGCTCATCCCGCTGAAATTCTGTTCCTTGGTTTTGCTACCATTGTTGGTCCGGCTCTCACCGGGCCTCACCTGATCACCCTTTGGTTATGGATGATGCTCAGAGTTATTGAGACAGTTGAGGCACATTGTGGTTATCATTTCCCATGGAGCCCCTCGAATTTTCTTCCTCTATACGGCGGGTAAGATAAGACTTCTAACCTGTGATTGCCTTGAAAGAGCAACACCTTAAACCTAACAGATCTTTAATATTAATGTGGGAATCATTTGCTTACAGTGCTGACTTCCATGACTACCATCATCGATTACTCTACACAAAGTCTGGCAACTACTCATCAACGTTTGTTTACATGGACTGGTAAATTATTGAACTCTGTTTCTTACTTTAACAGAAGTCATAACTATAATAAACATGTAAATATGTTTATCTATGTTACTTCAGGATCTTTGGCACCGATAAAGGTTACAGAAAACTTAAGGCCCTAAAAGAAACCTGACAACAAACAAACGTGAAATTCGATTCCCGAGAGAGGTCTTGTTCTCAAAAAACCTTCTTTCTTTTGTTTTGTCTCTACCATTTCCTCAACTTTAGTCATAAGAACATCATTATTTGCTACAATTTGGGTTGTACAATCAAAGCTGCTAGTCTGAAGTCGATTCGATGTTGAAATTTATACGTGACCTCGTTTCTATTGGACTTGTTGTTACTACTGCTTACTGTTTTTCTTATTCTTTAGATACTGCTAATACTCATAATTGCATTTAGAACCTATGATCTACTCTCATGTCTTTGCCTAGCGGCAGAGACTAAGTACCTCTTAAAGTATCTTAATGCCTAAAAGTAAAAGGTATAGTATAGTCTGACAATCTTTTTTAAAGCAAAATGCTTTTACATGTCGACCTTCTTAATTTGATTTGATTTAAGATTATAAGCATACACGAAACAGGATTAGGGTTGACAAGAATAATTCTTATCATTTCTATTAATTAACCCTTTTTCGGGGTTTCCATAAAATCGGGTTAATTTTGTATACAACCAACGTATTCCAAGAATAACCAAAAAGCAAAACTGATATAGAAAGTTAAAGCAAAATTGTCTTCCTCTTCGACTAGTGTCCACTTACGTGTCCTTATCTTCTGAGATCAATCACAACGACACTGACGTTGTCACTACTGTTCCTTGCCAACGCCAGCTTTGTTAGCAATACTGACGCTTCCGTACAAGCCTTGTCCGAAATCGCCGGATCCTCATTATCTTGTCTTCTCCCACCACCACGGAGACACATACGCGCTACAGAGCAGGCGGTCTCGTTTGACACAACATCCCATAAACCATCACTAGCTAGTATGAGGCAGTCATCGTCTCTCCTGTCCGTTATGGTTACCTCCGGCTCGCAACTCACGTAAGGTTTCAAATAGTTGTCTCCTATTGCTCGTGACATTGCTAAGACTCCGAGAACTCTTGGACAGTCCCAATATATGACTCGTCCACCAGCTCCTTCGATTCGATCCAATTCGTCTGGCCGATCAGGCTGTGTTTCATTACAAAGAACACAATCTCCAAGTTAATCCACAAATCCAATCATTGCTTAAATGAAACTGAACATGTTTTGAACGGAACTGACCTTGTGATCGGTTGATAAAGGGACTGGTTTCCCATTGCGGCAGAGAACTGCTCTGGAATCGCCACAATTGGCGACAACGATCTTATCTGGCGTAATGACTGAGACAACAGCGGTTGATCCGACGGAATCACAAGCCGGTGTTTGTAGATCACACTTGCAATTTGCAGTCACGACGGAATCACCCCACGATACAACTTCCTTATCCATGCGTGTGAAGCTACGCTCCATCGTCGTTTTCCATTCTTCTTCATCTTCCATATCTGAACTTAGTTCTTCTTGCACCAGCTTGTGAAGCCTCTCTCTACACCTTGCTGCAACCTAAGGAAAAAAAAAAGATTTCGTATCAGCTAAAACTGAAAACATAGAATTTCGGAAAACGTAAGAATGCATGGTAACGGAGTCGTACGTGGGAACAACCATGGCCGTCATACACACCAAAGTAGTGTTGAGGAAATTCCGAATTCTTCGGAGAAGAAAATGAAGGATGAATTGCCACCGCATCTTCCATCTCTCTTCTTCTACCGCACACCGAAGAAACACCGTATCTTGGACTGGATACGTCGACATTTTGGTCAGAGAAATCCTCCCGAGAGCTTCGAGGAATTGAAGAGTATCTCGTAGCTAAAGCCTCCTGTTTACTACGCTTACAATTCTTCTCCCAATCTTCATGCATCACCGTTTGGAATCTCGGCCTCCGCCGTGAATGTGCCGGCGTTGATTCATAAACCGACGACGGACATGCGTCGGTCACTACTTCGTAACATATCTCGGCCATATCCGGGGAAAAAAACCTTAAACTTTGATGTCTTCAAATGGATTTTGCTCTGTATTTCTGATCAAGAAGAACAAAACTCTTTCTTAGATGTTTCAAGAAATGTTTTCTTTTTTGATGAACTCTTTCAAGAACTGGTGATTCCTGTTTTGGTTGCTTCACTGGTTAATAAAAATGCTCGAAAACCATTCAATTTGAGAAATAATGTCATTACACGTTACTTGCATTCTCTATTTTATACACAAAACCTGCCTCTTCAGAAACAATTTTAAATTCTTTCTATAAAAAAAGTAATCCACGTAAGGCGTCAGTATCGAGTGCGAGATTCGTGGTCCAATCAAATTGAGACGGCACGGATGACGGATCATAGGAAGTTTCCTTTCGCGCCACGATGCTTTTCCCCGCAAGGTAGGTTTTGTTTTCTGTATTTAAATAACTAGAGGAATTTCATTACGTTAGTTTTCACATTTGATTACATGAATAACCTAAGTTTAGGTATAAATCAGTGTTTACTTTCAAAACCTAACAAGTTTAGTGCTAATAATTTATGTTTGTCCCTAGACAGTAAACACGTTAACAAAGAAAACCTTAATAAACTTATATCTGAATTTTTATTATTATTGTCTTGAGAGTCCAGAGAATCATCGGAAATATAATATGTATGACTTATATGACAGTAATCAGCTATGTTGTGATGGCAGTCTGAACAATTATTAAACAAATTTATCATCGACAAAGCAATTTGAATTCTCATCGTCCAAATATCCAAGAAATGCGATAAAGTTTTATATACCCAAGAAGATTAAATAACAAGTTACATATATAGTTTGTTTTTGAATTTAGAAAATTTAAGGAATATTTTGTTTACATGTCTATTATTATGAGTCCTTGAATATGATATATGAGTATGTTTCCAACGACATGTCTTTTAGTTTAGTTGATATATAGAAGAAACTTGTTTTGTGCTATGCGTGAGAATAATAATAATAATAAATTTATATCAAATATATATATATATATATATATAATTATGAAGATAATTCTTTCTTTGTTTTGTGTTATGCGTGAGAATAATAATAATAAATTTATATAAATTAAAAAAAATTATGAACATAATCTTTACTCCTTTAGCAAAAGTAATCTTTTTAGGCTTTTAGCCATAACCCCCTAAAGATAGGGATACTAGAGTTGAAAATCGTACGGTCATCATTACATGACTATATAATCATATATCATAAGTAGAATATATACAATAATTATTTTATATATCAAAAGTCACAATACGATTGGAAACGAACAAACATCAAATGTGAACACAAGTAACTTCTTATCCGATAAGATAAAAGATTGAGTTCTTCGTCCAAACATTAGAAGGCATGAACGGAGTGAGCTCCCTCAACATAAGTTACATATAAAACTTGTATGAATTAATATGCAGTGAAACCACTAATTAATCACATAAATTTAAGCATGAATATATGCATATATACGTGTTTAAGGCAAAGAGAAGCCGTTAATAGTGAAACCTCCATCAACGCAAATGGTTTGACCTGTTATATAAGAAGCTGCGGGAAGACATAGAAATGCAACAAGCGATGATACTTCATTTGCCTCTCCAACACGTCTCAATGGTGTCACACTCTCCACCTTTTCTTTTACATCTTTATCACCGAGGAACTGAAACATTTTCACATAAACTTCGTAAGAAATAGTTAAACCATTTTTTCATACTATAAATGAAATGTATTTTCTTATTCATTGTCTTACATCTTTAGTTGACGGAGTTGTAATGAACCATGGACAAACAGAATTAGCCCTTATATTATCACTCGCCCACTCGCATGCTAAATTTCTCGCCAGCTGATTCATGGCTCCTAGAATGCGTATACATTTATTTAAGTCGCGATAGAAGCAAAGAATCATAAATTGTTCGAGTATGCGTATAATTATACCTTTGGTTGCTCCATAGATTGATGTATTACCCAAATTTACAACTCCAGCCACGGAAGACATGAGCACAATGTTCCCTGAACCAGAGGCTTTCAATAAAGGATGCGCGAGTTGCGAGAAATGGAAAGTTGACTCCAGATTTGTAGCTATTATAAATGAGAACTCTTCTGCTGTACACTCAGTCGTCGGCTTTAGTACACCTATTCCCACATTGGGTACCTATACAAACGAAGCAAACAAAATTCAACATGATTTTGGTCATTGTCGATCCAAGCTCATAGACGAGGAGGAGGAGAAGCTTATATATATACACACACACACTTACGAGGATGCTGAGTTTTCCTTGGAAGAGAGAGGAAACAGTTTCCATGAGTTTCTCTCGCTGGTCACGAGAAGAAACATCGCAAACAGAAGTGGTGACTTGTAACCCTTTTGCTTGCCATTCACGTAAGCTTTCTTGAAGCTGAGTTTCGTCTCTGGCACATGTGTGAACTCTTGCTCCCAACATGGCTAGTTCCTCCACCACAGCTTTTCTATTTATACATCAATATGAATTTATACATATCATTAAGCCTTTGATCTTTTCAGGGGTTGATTTGATTAAACATAGAAATACTATCAAAAGATCCACATAAGTCTATGATTGAGCCGTATTAACAAATAAAACGAAAGTCTATACATGATTGAAATCAGAGCTCAGTTTCGGTACTGAAATTATAGGGAAGTAAGTAATTAAGGTAGAAAAATTGGGACTGACCCGAGGCCTTTAGATCCACCGGTAACAAGAGCAGTCATGCCTTCAAGACTCCATTTAGGTTTGTCTCTCAAGCTTTCCCCTCTCTTTGCCATTTTTGGTTATCAGCCACAGAGCAGATATCTATTCATGGAGATTCTTATTTGTAACTCGGTATAGGAAAAATTATAGACCGTTTATACATATTATAATATCACACGTAACCATGCAAGTGTGTTGTAAATGGGGACAAAATATCGGATTCGACATCATTATTGGATGGTTGGTTGTACCAGTCCAGTCGGTTGAGTATTTAAAACTTCATAATTTTATTAGAACTAAATACAAAGTTCATATTTGAGAGTGGTAAAAAATGAATGTACAATATAAAAAACGAAAAGGATAAATAATAATTAGACATATGCTTAAACCTTCCAATTTACAGGTTTTTTTAGATGTCAACTGTCATTATAAATTCCAAAGTATCTGTGTTTGGATATATTTTGAAGTCATATACAAACTATTTAAATAATAAAAAAGGCACACTTAGCCTTCGTTTCTTCATTTTCTATACAATCATTTTCATATTGAGATACAACAAATAAAAATGTGAGCACCTGACTTTGATATATGGGACAACAAACAAACATCTAGCGTCAAAACGACCAAATTACTTATGGTTTGTGAGGAAGCCTTAGAAGGCATGTATGGAGAGATAGGCAGCTAGCTCTATCAACATTCAACACATCTCGTCTTAATTTATCAATTCATCTCTCCCCTTTGGTGGGTGATTTAGGACCGCAGGTTATAACTTATCAATGTCTTGAGAATGTAAGAACGTTGGTGGCTTCGTAGTAACAAATTATACTATAATTAAAAAAAAATTAGTATACTTGATCGGTTAAAACACAAAGCATGCATATATTGTGGAGAGTTGGATTACATTCCAAACGCCAATTTTTTTTGTTTGTTTGTGTAATTGTGTTTATGTTTACATATCTAAACAAATTGTAAATGTTAAAAAAATAACGTAAAATGAAAACAATCGACGTCTTAAGGCAGAGGCTTGAAAGAGAAACCATTAACAGTGAAACCTCCATCAACACAAATGGTTTGACCTGTAATATAAGAAGCTGCAGGAAGACAAAGAAATGCCACAAGCGATGATACTTCATTTACTTCTCCAACACGTCCCATTGGTGGTCTACTCTCCACTTCTTTTCTAAACTCCTCATTACTAAGACTCTGAGAGATTTTCAATTTTACTTAATTAAAATTAAAATTGAGAAGTAACAATGTATATAGCTTAGAACTTTCATATTTGTTGCCTTACTTACTTCGGTAACTAAAGGAGTTTCTATGAACCATGGACACACAGAGTTAGTCCTTATGTTGTCACTTGCCCACTCGCACGCTAAGTTTCTTCCTAGCTGATTCATAGCTCCTAAAATACACTTACATTTCGTAAAAATCAGAACGTGATGCATCATTAATCGTTTGAATATACATACGTATAGATTTACCTTTAGATACTCCATATATGGATGCACCATTGACATGTACAACTCCAGATACGGAGGAGATGAGCACGATGCTCCCTGAACCAGAAGCTTTCAACAAAGGATGCGCGAGCTGCGAGAGATGAAAAGCTGACTCGAGATTCGTTGCCATTGTAAATGAGAAATCTTCGGCTGTATGTTGTAAGGTCGGTTTGACTATACACGTTCCCACATTGTTGACCTTAAATATAGATCCAAACCGAAAACTTAAGAAAACACAACATAATCGTTTCCTATATGGATCAAAGCTTAGATATGTACTTACAAGTATGTTGAGTTTTCCTTCGAAGATAGTGGAAACGGTTTCCATGAGCTTCTCTCGTTTATCACGAGAAGAAACGTCGCAGACAGAAGTGGTAACCTGAAACCCTTTTGCTTGCCACTTACGTAAGCTTTCTTGAAGCTGAGTTTCGTCTCTGGCACATGTGTGGATTCTTGCCCCTAACGTAGCTAGTTCCTCAACCACAGCTTCTCTATTAATTGAACACACTTACATTACCAAGCTTATCTATTTTCCAGGATAGGTCGGTTAAACATCGAAGTACAATCATAAGATCCATATAAATCTTTGTTGTTAAAAAAAAAAGATCCATTTAAATCTATAATTGAAATAAGAGCTCAGATTCAATATTGAACTAGTAAGAAAGTAGGTAATGTAGGAGAACTGGAACTGACCCGATGCCTTTTGAGCCACCGGTGACAAGAGCGGTCATGCCTACAAGACTCCATCTAGGTTTGTCTCTCAAGCTTTCCCCTGTCTTAGCCATTTCTGATTATGAACCACAGAACCCAAAGATCTTTTCTTGGAGATCTGAATGTCTGGTAGAGAAAAATCCATAATGAATGAATGATAATGACAGTGTAAGAAAGGCCTTTTCATGTATTTGTTAGGTTAATCAAACAAATGGGCCTCGATTAAGGGTTAGGCCCAACTACATGAGATCGAGACATGTTCATTGTTTGAGAGCAATGTAGGTTTCCTGAATTTTAGTTGCATAGGTGAGAGATTCATCAAGAATATAAATGTGTAAGCAAAGTTGGGTTTATTTTCTTTGGTTGCTTGGAACGCAAGAAAGATGACTTGGAAAGTGATGATGGAAGACAAACCCAATGTCTTTCGTTCCGCCGGTGACAAGAGCGGTCATGCCTTGAAGAATCCATCTGCTCTGTTCTACTTTAGCCATTGTTCTGGATGTTTCTGTTCTTGACTTCTAGTTTGATGACAAATGATAATGGGAAAATGGGTTAGAATAAATGATACGAGGTTAAGAGAATCTTCAAAGAAGTTGTGGAATGATATATATCGTAATTAATGACTTTGTGGCTGAGACAAATTAGAGATCTCAAAGTAATGATAAGACTGAATTAGTTTAGGTTAACATATTTAATTGGGAAAGTGATCATGATGAGTTAATGACGTAACTTATGATGCGTCTTCCAATTTAAAACAAAAGGGGTTTAGCTATATATTATGATGAATCTTTTTAAAGTTAATGAAAATCTAGTAAGTAATATTACATAATGGTTTCGGGCCGAGGATATTCGGGCTCTGAGCCAAAACTTTTTGGTATTCATAAAAACAAAAATAAATAACATAACAGGTTTGGATTCAATCAAACAGATCTGTTTAAATAATCAAAAAAGTTATTCATAATAGTAGTTTATTCTGGATTTATTTTTGTTTCGTCTCATGTAATTAATTTTGGTTTCATTTCTTGGGTGTGAAACAAGTTTCGTTTGATGAAACCTTTACAACTATCTCATAAGAAATGGAAGGATTACTCTTGACTGAAGCCCTAGAATTATACCAGTTTGCGCTTGATGTTAGTTTAGAAAACTGAAAATATCCATTATGTGTCCCAACCAAGCATGCCAATAACACAACCCACCGGTGCTAACCAAAGGCATGGAAGGAAGAGGTAAGTCTTGAATTAACTAAGTGTGGGCCTAACTCACACGAAAAGTTAGTTCAAAAGTGGAGAATTTCCATACACTTATATACTAGTCGACAAGTTTTTAAGTCACGATGTGTGACGAATAGTATTATACGCATGTGGAGAGAATCATAGAAAGACACTTTTTGTCGTCATCTTTGAAAGTTTTATTGAGAAATATTAGACACTGCAAACATATATAACCGGAAAGAACCAAGAGTTAAGTTTGGCCAACTAGTCTGCCGTCAAATTGGTAATATAATTCCCAAATTCATAGATTATGGATGCGGTCCATCCGGAGAGTGAACTCTTGTTCACCACGCAAGCATAAATATCTAAGAATCTCTTAGAAACAGAACATGTGGACACATCTAAATTACATTTATTACATATTGACGATGTATATAACCCGTAAGTTTAAATTATTGAAAATATGATCCAAACACATGCATATGTGTTTTATGGCATAGTCTTGAAGGAAAAACCGTTAACAGTGGCACCGCCGTCAACGCAAATGGTCTGACCAGTAATATAAGAAGCTGAAGGAAGACAAAGAAATGCCACAAGCGGTGAGACTTCATTTGCTTCTCCAACACGCCCCATTGGTGTCGTACGCACCGCTTCTTTCTTAAACTCTTCATCGAAAAACTAAGAGATTTTCACACATAAATTAAAGCCCGAAGTCATATTTACGTATTTTTTTTGTTTTTCATAGTACGAAGGAGAAATATAAACTTTGGCCTTACATCGTTACTTAAAGGAGTTGTGATATACCAAGGACAAACAGAGTTCGTCCTTATGTTGTCGCTCGCCCATTCGCAAGCTAAGTTTCTAGCCAGCTGATTCATGGCTCCTAAAACGAGTTAATATATGTGTAAGCATCATAACCCATGGGAACATATTGTGTTAAGGATGTACTTATATACGGTACCTTTGGTTGCTCCATAGATGGATCCAACATTGACATGCACGACTCCAGCAGCAGAGGATATGAGCACGATGCTCCCTGAGCCAGAGGCTTTTAACAATGGGTGGGCAAGCTGTGAGAGATGGAAAGCTGACTCGAGATTTGTAGCCATTACAAAAGAGAAATCTTCTGCTGTATACTCTGTGGTCGGCTTGAATATTGACGTTCCCACATTGTTGACCTACATATGTATAGATCCACAACAAAAAACACAACATAATTGGGTTCTTGTGGATCCCAATACCGAGGAGGACGAAGCTTATATATGTATACTTACGAGGATGTTGAGTTTTCCTTGGTAGAGAGAGGAAACAGTTTCCATGAGTTTCACTCGTTGGTCACGAGAAGAGACGTCGCAGACAGAAGTGGTGACCTGAAACCCTTTTGCTTGCCATTCACGTAAGCGTTCTTGAAGCTGAGTTTCGTCTCTGGCACACGTGTGGACTTTTGCTCCCAACATGGCTAGTTCCTCCACCACAGCTTCCCTATTCATGACACACACAAACAGAGTTAGTTCTTCCATAACTAAACATGACAATACAATAAAAGAGCATAGAAAATGGGAGTCAAGATTCACAATGGGGACTGACCCGATGCCTTTAGAGCCACCAGTGACAAGAGCGGTCATGCCTCCAAGACTCCATCTTGAGTTCTCTCCCAAGCCCCCTTCCTTTGCCATTCCTTGTTAAATATCAACCTACGACGATTCTTTTCTTCAACCAAGATCACAGATCTTATATAGAATTGATCAAGACTAGTTGTGATAGTTTTGAACTTTGAAACCTCGCTCAATTCAAAATTCCACATTATGATAATGACTGCTCGACCACACATATCCGTGAGAGGGGTAGACGTAGTACGAAAATACTACTTTTCCTTTTGACAAGTCTTGTATAGTAAAGAAAGTCTTTATGAATTAATAATGAAGACCCCTTAGTTAATAGAGCACCACATATTGGTCTACCATTTACGTGTCATGAGCGTAGTTAAAATTTATATAATTAAAACTAATTTATATTAGCATAAAACTTTAGATCTACATGTATCAATTTAACCACTTAAACCCCTGGTAAATTGTGTTAAGCCACAAACGGTTGTGGGAATTTCTATGCATACACAACCATTGACAAAAAACCAATAATTAAGTGGCCATCGGTCTCACAGGCCACACAGCCCTTTGTCTATCACATCTGGAGATAAACGAATAATGTTCTCCATAATAGCCAAAGGATCCCTCCAACAACCATCTTTAAGAATATTGATCGAGAGATCCGGAACACCATCTCTGGTAGACGATACAAGAACAGATGGAGGAAGCTGATGCTTCTTTGGATTCGATAGCTCGGATTCTTTCCATCTCTTTTTAAATGCATTGTAATCTTGTTTCTTTTTCTTTTTCTTTTTTTTTTTTTTTTTTTTTTTTTTTTT
>Ga0041059_1002847_pt1 | contig 12456 bp, 5 predicted proteins | sample AraColnosormetaG_FD_56232 | JGI IMG/M metagenome (GOLD analysis project Ga0041059, IMG submission 56232) | Arabidopsis roots microbial communities from North Carolina, USA - Col MF nosort | ecosystem: Host-associated > Plants > Roots > Unclassified | place: USA: North Carolina | collected 2013-09-02 | reverse complement strand
TTTTTTTTTTTTTTTTTTTAATCAGTAAACTTCACCTCAAAAAAATAACAATATTAAGTGTATGTTTCATGTTTGTATATGTAAAAGGTACTTTTTTTGGAGGGAAAGTTTTTTCGTAGTCCCTAAACGTGCTTTTTTGCTGCACCATGTGTCCTTTTTAAGGAATCATCTAAGTCCTTATCACACCATCAATCATGCAATATATACACCCTAATCTAAAAGATACCCACTAAATTTTTTGCTCTTGAGGGTACGTCTTATTTATGCTTTTGCTTTACCAGTCTGACAATTACACATATACATTGCATATAATCTCATTGGCTTACAATATCAAAAACATTGGATCTTCAATAATGTATCATGCATGCACATATGCATCACCACCTAACAAAAAATCGAAAATAATAGAAAACAATGATTTCGGCTTTATTATACACAGTCGCAGTAGACAGTAGTCTAGACTTTTAACCCTAGCTATATTCTCCAATAACACATGGGAGAAAGTATAATGTTTTGTATGGTCCTCATCATGCATTAGGAGTCCACTTGTATCATACATGCGCTAGTAGTTATTAATTTTGTTCACGTTAAGAAAATACCATAATTTGTGTAATATTTTTTTTTTAAAGATAAACGAAATTCTCTTCCCCTTATCTTTTTGTTTAATTTGTAAGAAAATTTGTTAAGTTAACTTGTAATTTCTAACTGATGTTTCGAATTTTTTTCTAACCCACTTTTTTTTTTTAATCTAAGTTAATTTTTTTTATAAAAAATATTTAAATTCTCTTCCCCAAAAAGTATTTTTAAAAACTAAAAGATTGATATAATAATTTAACTTGGTAGTTTAAATAAACGAAAAATAAATAGAAAATATGATTGAGTATCTGAAGAACCATTATCATATAACTTCTATGCGTAAGCTAATCGATTTATTTCGGTTGATGGTGGATTAGCGGAAGCATGGAGTCAGGCCGTTGTGTTGGTACAAGTTATTTAACACATGTTTTGTTTCCTTTTACCTCTTCAGCTCCTCTAAGAAACCAAGAATTAGTTGTGGGTATAAGAGTAATGTGGAGATAGGTTAGTGGTTAAAGTACGTTGTGGTAGGTTAGGGACAAGCACTAATATGACAATTCAGATTCCATCTAAGAAACACGATAGGGCTTACGTGGAAAGTGATACGGACATGTGAAAGCAAGACAATCCCTAGGGTTTAGCTTTTGTTGACATGAAATATGGAAAGAGAAGAAAGATGCTGTGGATGTGTGTCGAAGCCTCGTTGGTTCCAAGTAAGTCTGTGGCTTAAGTATATCCAAAGAAAGTTCCTTTCTCTCTTAACGTTTTTACAATGTATTTACAATTATGATGTCGATAGATCAATTCCATATATGATAAGAATAAAGTACTAGATCTTGTCGGGATACACCTTTTTCCCCTTTTATATTCCAGATTCCCGTTAGTTACAAAATTTGATAAACAAATGACAAAGTTACATGTAATATGTATAAGAAACAACCGAAATGACATTCCATGCGTTCCATTAGAACGCTTCACGTAATAAGTGTATGGATTTGAATAGAACAAAACTTTTGAATAAGAAACAACCCAAATGACATTTCATACGTTCCAAGAACATTTCTAGGTCGAGTTTTAAAAATGTTGATTGGCTTGCGTATAGGCACAATCCAAGAAGAAACTATAACTTTAAACTCACATGGGGTGGGACGTAATGTGTGCTCGTTTTAGTTCATTGCTTAAGTCGTTGGTCCACATAAAGATATATCTTTTGAGAATCGAAGTGGCATGAGGACCCAAGAAAAGAAAAAACAAAAGTGCACGTATGTACTTGTTCGATACATACATAACAAATAATATACTATCAATTATGTAAACTCTTGAAGTGGACTAGCGTACGATACTGTCCTACCGGTTTCAGAAATAAAAGTGGTAAAAAGACATGTCTTCCTCTTGTCGATCTCTCATTCGTTGCTCCATTACGTCTTCCTTTTTTCTCCTCGTATAAATGTATCTAACTTGCGTCTAACATGCGAACATGCAAAAATTGGGTGGCCCAATAGACTAGCTAAGGCATACGGCATACCCATAACAATTTGTGATTAAAATTGTTGGAAAATGGCATTTGCCCATAACAGTTAATGATTGAAATATTTAGGATTTGGATTACAAAAGGCCCCAATTAAACGAAAAACTTCCAGAGAATAAAGACAAACACTTAAATGGGCCAACTTCTTATTCAACTTCAAGAGCCTAGTTCTAATTAAATTCTTATAGAATCAAATCAAGGAAATGATAGAACTTCAAATTGTAAATGGATAGAATCAAATACTCAAATAGAGCGAAATAACTGAGTCTCCAAGATCTTAAATATGATGTGGAGACAATTAACAATACCAATCACGTGTAAAAGAAAACTAACACAAGTAGAAAAGAATCCCAAATTCAAAAAGTAATTAATAACACTTGACATTTGGTCAATCAAGCAAATTCTCGCGCCTGCATTCTCATCTCATCATAGAACTTTTCGATGAATCTCTCAGCCTTCAAGTCAATCGAATCATCTTCGCTGAAGTAATCGAACGGCTGCAGATGCTCCCTTGCAGGAGAAGCAACTCCGAGGGCATAATGAAAAGGCTCCATCTCCATCCAACTTTGCGTTATTGTGTCATCATTTTCATTATACCGGCCGATACACTGAGAAAGAAACAATAACCCGTAAATGCGTTTAAGACCCGATCTAGATATCTGAATGCTCTTCCCATAGCATTTGATAAAGGATGTACTTGAAGGAGAGAATTGATACTCTTGGAGAAATTTATAGTTGTGTTGCTGAAGGAGTTTGACCCTTTTGGATCTTCTTTGTTTTATGGGAATTAGCTTGAGTCTTGGGATGATGGGTCTTCTCAAGATCGAGATTTTTAGTAGTTTCGAAACTCTTTGGAAAATTGGTCTTCTTCTTTGGGACATTTTGATTTAAAGTATTCTATGGTTTCATTCTTGGAAGGGACATTAATGTTCAAGATTTATAGAAGATGAAAAGTTTTGAGTTTTAGATCTAAGAAGGAGCGCCAAGCCAACCTGTGAAAAGTCATATGGTCGGTCGTCTACTTTTTCAATTTATATCTATATGCAATAAATAGCCGTTGGAGGTTTCTTTTTCAATATAGTTTTTTTAATACTAAATCATGTATGAAGTGGAAAACAATTTTCTTGTGTTGTGCACATCACATATTTATACGGACTATTTAAGTAATTAACAGAATATGTTACACAAAATATTTTTCCGACTTTCGATATATTTAATGAAAATAACAAGTTTCCTCAAGTTGAAGAAGTTTTAACCTTTTAAGTTAAGATAAATATTGGATGAGATAAATATTGTGGTTGTGACTTTGGACTGTCACTATAAAGTAATTTTTTTTATGGGAGTTATCAATTACGAAAAGAAAAAAAACTTCACACTAGTGGTTTGAGTAAGAAAAAAACAAAACAAAAGTAAAATCATATTAACTCATATATTGTTTATTCTGTATACTATAGTTCATAAACCAAAAATTTTAATACTGAAAATTTTGACCTCAAACCGAACCGAAATCCGAGTTGAAGATTGACCATTAGTAGTATTCAACAACTAATGTAATATTTCCATTTAAATTGATATTAAAAAAAAAAACATAATACAAACACGATTATTTTAAAATTCCTAATCCTAAGTAAAGCTGATACTAACTAAGAAAAAATAGAACAAAAACCCTAAGTAACAGTAATCATCCATACACATTTGACATTCCCAAAAATCCAAATTAGAAACATTGAGGCCCAAATAAAAAAAGGCCCTGGACTCATAAAAGAGTTAAAGATTTTAGTAGATCAAGATCAACGGCTAAAATAAGAAGTCAAAAAACAATCGAACGGTTATTAATCAATCTCATCACTCAAACCGACATCTCAAAACCTATGCGCCAAGAACTCAGCGCAGTTTAGCAACTCTCACAAAACTTATAATATCCCCAAAATACCCTTCTATGTTAAAAACGGCACTTCGTATATAAACAAAAACTCTTTCTGCTCCGTTTCTCACAAGCGAAAAGAAAAAAGTTAAACGAAGAAGACGAAAGAGAGAAAATTTTAGGTTTTTGATTTTTCAATGGCGACGACGACGGGACACGAGAGATCAAAGACTCTTATCAATTTCTCGTTACCGAAGTTGTGGGGGACTCAACGACTTCTGCGGTGTGGGAAGGGTGATGATTCTGACGGTGACGGTGGTGAAGGTTCTAGCTCCGGCGGTGATCAACGAATCCGTCGCCGTTCTTCGAATTTCGAATCCGATCATCAGAATCGACGATTAAAGGTTGAATCATCGGAGAAAGAAGGAATCGAAGAGTTTAGAGAGAAGATTATGTTAGATCTTAGAAACGTTGCTGATAAGATGAAGGAATCTATATTTAGGCAACAAGTACTTCTCGGCGAAGAAGAAGAAGATAAGGAGATTGAGATTGAGAGGGATGATTCTCCGCCGGAAGCGACGGGAGCGGCGACGGTGGAGGTACGGCCGTGGAATTTGAGAAAGAGAAGAGCTGCTTGTAAAGCTTCGATTTCTTTAGGAATTGATTCGAAAAATCAGTGTAAGGAATCAGTGATGAATCCGTCGATGTTAGGAAACGAATTGGGGAAAGATAGGTCGAGATTGTTGTATACGTTGTCGAAGAAGGAGATTGAAGAAGATTATATGATGATGATAGGGTTAAAACCACCGCGTAGGCCTAAGAAACGATCAAGAACTGTTCAAAAACAGATCGATGTAAGTCGAAAACTTCGCAGCTTTTTTTTTGTTGTTGTTGAGATTTTGTTTGGTTAAAGTGTTCTGATTTTGGTTTGTTTACAGTTGTTGAATTTTGCTTCTTATATAACTGAAATCACTGAAGATCTTTATAATGTTCCTGACCAAGCTGAGAAGAGAAAGGTATGATCTTGGTTTTATATTGTTAAGTGAATTCATGTGTGGTTGCTAAATTTTGGTTACTGATTCTGCAGAGTTGATGATGATAATGATGGATTGGAGTTAGAATGTGAGATCAAATTATAGTCTTGAAGTTTGTGAATTGCTCAGTTTTGCTTCTTTGTTAGTTCGAATGTTCATTGGCTGAGAATAACCTGTACAAAGATATGGGACAAAAGTAGTTCTGTTTCATTGGAACTTCTTCATTGGAACATACTCTTCTTTGATTTTCTGTTAGGCAGTAAAGAAAAAACCCAACTTTAATCAATAAATATCATTTTACCAAATCTTGCCTTGTGTGAGTGACGACGATCCAAGCTAATAGATGTAGACTGTTGTTGTGTTTCTGCGTATTGATGCTTGGCCTTCTTGAATTACCGGAAGAGGTTACCTAGTATCGTCTATGATCGATTACTAACCTTCCGTGGGGTTCACTACGAAGAATGAGTTAAGACATTGTGTGTTTAGCAGTCATGAATCTTGTTTTTGGGTACATTGTATATTAGAAGGTTCAGCCATTTTGGCAAAAGCGGGTGTGTACACGGTCAATGAAACGCAATGTCAATAATTTCGTTTCAAGGAGTGTGTGCTAAATTATTCCATGTGGGGGAATTGTTTTTCCCGCGTTGGATTGGTTTCGGTCAGTCTGACAATCTGACTCGGTCTTTACCGGTTTATTTTTCCGGTCTGGTTTAATTCAGTTAACCAAGGGATATGGTCGAGTTTATATTAAAGTCTATATGGCAATGGTTAAATTTAGTTAATGAATGGGAAAAATATTATTTAATACTTGAACTTTCAAAAAGTGGTCAAATTAACTGTGACCGTTTTATATTTCAACAAAATGTTGACTTTTAATTTAACTTATAAGTTATAGTTGATCCGGCCAAATCGACTCACCGTTAACACTTCTTAACAGCTCTCCTAACAGCGTAACTAACAACTGTTTTCGTCCTTAAACCAACGATAACGATTGTTAGGCCACGTTTTGTAACGGCTGTTAGGAGCGCTGTTAAGGAGTGTTAATGGTGAATCGATTTGGCCGGGTCAACGATAAATTATAAGTTAAATTAGAAGTCAACTTTTTGTTACGGTATAAAACGATCATTTCAAGAGTTCAAGGTTAATTTGGCCACTTTTTTAAAGTTCATGTATTAAATAACTTTTTTTCCGTTAATCAATGACTATGAGTACTTTAGAAAATTACCAATATTTTTAAAATAAAACTATAGTAAAAAAAAAAATTAAGTGGATAAATAGTCTATTATAGTGTTATAGATATAATGTTCAAAAAATTCAGAAAGATGATCTCTTGTAATTAGAAAAATGAAAACTATAATATGACCAAAAAACTATATGTAATGTATTTGATTACCTTAAACAATTTTAAAATCCAAAATGGAGGTACAAAATAATATCATATGGATAGATTTTAGCATTACGTGCTAGTATATCCGCCTTAGAAATTTAATTGTGGAATGTAAGATAGTGGAGATATGTGATCTTACTTCCACAAATGTATTAAATCCTAGTCGTTATATAATTCGTATAAACCATTTAACAACGCTTATTACCAATTTACCACCATTTTCAAGAAGTGTGTAACCGCCACTCATGCGTTCAAACCAATTTAACTAGTATGTTTTATTCCTTATGAACCATATGCCCAAATCCAACTCTTACCGAAAACAAGGTGGCCCTTAAGAGTTCATTCATCTCATTGAATCTTGTGATTAAAAATTATGGAATGGTGTAGTTTTCTTGGTCGAGCGACTCATTGTTTTTGTGATGACGCAAAAACAAACAAACTTACAAACACAATGTCGAGTTGTTCGACTAAAATTTACTGAACCCAAGTCTAACGATCCTAGCCCACCTCTATTACAACCTCTCGAGCGACGTAAAATGCCAGTCAAAGTCAACCCAAAAAAATGCAAAAGACATTATACTAATCATCGAATATCACCACGACGATCAATTTTTCTATATTTTATTTTTAAAATCATAATCATCATTTATCATCATAACTATCCATTTTTCTTTACAAATACCGTATCTTATTTTTTTGGTAAATTTCTTTACACATGTTAATACTAAGATCCAATAAAACATATTGTTTTGGTAACTAACCCTTAAAAATCCTTACCATTGGGGTTGCTATAACTCTACTCCAAACTGCTATAATCTTATCACAAAGATCCAATCAACGAAGCATTCCTTTGATCTTCTGCTACGGCCTAGTTAGTGAATTATTCTTGTTTTTTTTTTTTTGGTTTTTGAAATTACAGACAAAAACCACATGCTGTCTAATCTTCACATGTGCTGTCGATATTTATATTCCATCATTATACAAACAGTAAGAAAAAAAAAGAAGTAGACATCTTCTGTTTGAATTTTTTTTCCCTCCGGCCACAAAAAAACAAAAGATGTTTTCATAATTTTGTCTTTGTGTTTGTCTTACCATTACAGAGAGATCCAATGCTGAAAAATCCGTCGGCAACGTTTGAGATAAAGGCCGGCGGTGGGAAATTCAGGACCGGACTGACTCGAACTCCACCGTTTCCGTTTCCAAAACTGTTTCTTCCGAGTGGCTTCTTCGAGTAAAAAGGAACTGATGAAGAAGAGAGCGAAGATGATCTTCTTAAAGGAGGCTTGTGTTTAGGTAGATTGTGAGTCTTGTGAGGGTGATGGGTTTCCTTGGGAAGCAAGTCAAGGTTAGGGTTTGGAGTAGAGTTGCTTCGTGAGAGGAAATGAAACGATCTGATCAGCCCTTTGCTGTTTCGGCTTTTGTCGTAGTTAAGACTTATGCTTCTCTTGAACTGTAAGAACAATCCTCTTGGCTTGTCTTCGAAATCAGATTCAGGATTCAATAGAAGCTCTTTAAGTCTCATCTTCTTTTCTGGTGCTCTCGATGAGGAAGAAGAGGAAGAGGAAGAAGATGATGATGATGAGAGAGAAGCTGATCTTGGAACCCGAAATGTTACTGTCTGGGGTAAAGATTCTTCTTTCTTGATCTGTACGGGAAGAATCTTGCCTTCGGAGAAGAGTTCATCAGCCGGAGACACTTCTTGAACAGAACAACTTGAGCCAAAACAAAAATCGAACTCCGAACCTGAATCTAGAAGTGTTGAGTCTAATCTGACTTCACCGTCGTCCGTTGAGTCTAGATCGTAGGAGAATGAGATTCTTGGACTGATTCCAGAACCAGAAGCCTCTGAACAACAAACGTCTATAGCCATAACCTCTTTCTCTCTCTCTTAAACACTCTCACACACAATATATATATATCTGCCTTTGTTTGATATCATTCAAGAGCCAAAGCCCGGGAAAAGAATAAAGAGACCTTGAAGATTTGGAAAAGGGTACGGTGTTAAAGAATATAGAATGAAGAAGAATTTGAAGTCAAAGTAGAGGAAGAAAAATGAAGATTCCTCAAGTCAAAAATGGCAGCTTCAACTTTTTGTTTTTTGCTAAGAGACAGCTTCAACTTTTTTGTAGATTGTGTTATGAAGGAGACAATAGGAGATGGAGGGACTAATCAGTTGGTGTAGTTGTCACAACAAAAGAAAAAGAAAAAGAAGAAGAACAGCTAAAGAAAGATAAAGGAGGAAGGAAAGAACAAAATAAAATAGAAAAGTAATGTTGAGATTTCAATCTATTTGCACTACCAATTATATTTGTCCTCGTTCGTAAAAGATGCTTAAAATGTATGCAGTAGAGCAGTTTATGCAACATAAACTATTGTTGATGTGTTTAGCATATAAGACAAATTATATATATAATCAAAATGTTAATGATGAGTTGAATCTAACCAACTTTAAATTGTTTTTTTTTTTTTAACTGTTTGAAAGATGAAAATTTGTTTAATCAAGAATGTGTCTTACACATATATGCAAGTCGCACGAATACACTGAACGGGGATCACTTTTAGGTCCTCGACTTGCAAACTAATACATAAACCAAAAAAATTCGAATTAGATAAATAGCTATTGAGATTCTGTATTAAGTAAATGATTATTGGAAAAATATTATTAGAAATAACAAAAATGTATATGGGTAAAAAATCGATACATTTTTAAAATCTATCTTTCTTATTATAAAAAGCTATTTTATTGAATGTACTTACGTGCATTAATGCAGAATCACAACCTATTAAGATCTCACACATTTATATGAGAGAAAAAAGATATCCATTTGATAAATTAGATTTTAACAAAGAAAAATAACAATCCGGAAGAAGAAAAGAAAGCTTCAATTTTTTTTTTTTTGTGCACCTAGCTTCAATTTTCTTTTAAACTTTTGTTTTTGGTAGTAACTGTTTATTTCTTCTTTGGTAGTAGAAGGAGTAATATAATATGATCACCAAGTGATTCTTTCTGTTTATCTTTACTTTTTTGTTAGAAATGACATCTGATAATAGTGTCTGCAGTTGAATATACATATGCTGTGAATGGTAACCAAAATCGCACCCAAAACCGCACCGCAACAGTGCTGTAACAGTATCAAAATCTCTGCATATACATATATATCTATATATTTTTGTTACTATTTGAACCACACCGCACTTCTCCCGTACCGCAAAACGCAGTCACCATTCGATATTTGATACACTGTACTTGATTATTGTGCATATGATATCTCTCAGATATTTTAATATATCTTTCACTATTACATTGATATCTTTGTAAAGGACAGTAATAAGATATCCACTAAGAAAAATTTAACCACACATTAAAAAGAGAATTTAAAGGAGCAATGCACGTTTTATGGTTTGAAACATTGCAGCTAAAAAATCGCTCTATGATCTGAAGTATTTTGTATATATAATTTAAGATCAATTATACTTGCATATATATTTAAATTGCTGGAGACACCATTATAATTGAAATCATTTTCTCTAATCATGTGAAGAGAATATAGATCACGTACGTGACAATAGTAATCTTTAGCAGTTATTGATTATATAAGTGCGACTACGAGAGCATGTGTTTTGGCCTTTGGGGTTTGATCCGATCTCTAACCGAAAGATTTGATAACAACGTATTTTGGTATTTTTTAAATTGAATTTGGTATTTATGCTAGCGTTCGTGTTCAGGTGAACTATTGCATTAGACAAAAAAATGTTGATACACGCGTAGTTGTGTGGTGAATATATTTGTTAAGTCCGGCCCATTTTATTTTATTTTCGTTTCAGTGATGCTTTTCAAATTTTTTCCATTCCGACGAGTTTAGAAACCGAAAACAAAGTTTGAGAAGTTCTGGATCGGCCCATTTATTGGTGACAGAAACGGGTACCTTTTCGGTAAGGAAAACTTTATCAAGTCTAACTCTGTTTAATTTGTAGATGACTATGATACGCTTGAGCCAATTATGAATTTTATGTGCTATGGAATTTGATACAAGTGTGGTGATTGCTTATTTGAAAAACATGACTCAGAAGAGTGTATTCAATTTAGTATTTTAAGTGATTTGTGTAAAATTTACAAATCCTATGTTATTCAATTATAGATTTTAAATTTTTTTAATGAAATCCAGTGTTATTGAACAAAAAATTTAAAAATCTACCTTGAACCCTTGGAAAAGAGCCGGTAAAGGTTGAAGTTCGGCTATTTGACAAATTTTTCGATTCAGAGGTAGTACACGATTTCTTTGTTTCTTTTTTTCTTCTTGTTTTATGGATCATTGGCCAGAGTTGTGATCTTTTTATTGTCATAAAACAATATACAGAATCCAGGAGAACTAGAGAATTGGCTCAACGACATTAACACAAACTCCAGAGTAGTAGTTTCAGATGCTTTTGCTGTACCAACTCTTAAAGAAGCTGCCCTTGGGGACAAATTCCAGTTCGAGAGACTAGGTAAACATCAAAACATCCCAAGTGTCTCATTATTCGTTTATTGAAATCAAGACATAGATAATAAAATGGGTGTGCTTCTTTCTTAACTGGTTATTTTGTGGTTGACAAAGATTCTACCCCGGAAAAGCTAGTGTTTAACAGGACAGTCACAATGAAAGAAAGCTCAAGTAAACCTGGGTAGTGAGAACAGTCAGGCCCTTGTCTAGAAGACTAGCGGATTAAGAAAATGATATGTGCCAACAATTTTTTTTTTTTGAATATTTTTTAGAGTAATAGACTAATAGTTACATATTTATGACCAAATTTATTGATTGTTAACTAAAAATTGTTGTTTATAAAATATTTTAGTAAAATTTTCAACATTTAAAAAAAAGAAGGTAAAGGTCACAATATTATGTTTTTTGTTGGGCAACAGTTCAGATTGAATAGGCCCTAATAGTGTAATAGTTATATAATAAATTGGCTTGATATGCACGGAATGCAACAACTTTTCTTGCCTTTGTTTTTATATGTTCATCATCTTGAAAGTCTTTGGTCAAAAATTTTAGCTCGTTCAACATACGAACCATAACCATTGGAAGACTCTTTCTCTATGTGCTATAGTGTGATGTTGATACTTACTGTCCTACAAAGTGGCCGAAAGCTTTGTGGTAAGAGACTAAAGAGAGTTTAGTCTTTTCACGCATGTGATTTTGATTTAGTCAAAAAACTTGAAAGAGATTGTTGTATTATGCGCTATCTAGCTTTTTTCATTCTTCTTTTTACCTCCGTCGACATCATTCAATCTTATTTTCTACCTCTACATTGCTCAAAAGTTTAATAATTGGTTCGACGAATGTGGATTTTATCGTGTATGAATATTCTTTAAAGAACCATAGAACCACATGGAAATATTACTCGATTTAGGAAGGAATAAGGTGCCCTTTGCCTTTGGGATTTAAGGATAATGCTGCTGACGTTATCGTACTCTTTCACTATACTTGATTCTATGCTCTCTACATGTGTATTAGTGCAGAGTGCATATGGCCTCACTTATCCTTCAATTCCTTTTTTTATTTTTCTTAAATTGGGATGGTTCATTGTTTCTATGCTCTCTACACAGTCGACATGTGAGATACGAGGTTGGTTCACTATTCACCGAAACATGACAATCTATTCATGTCTTAGGTTTGACTATAATAGTTATGGAAGTGAAGATATAATCTGTTTGAACAATGTGAACAAGATGAACTCGGAAACACGGAACAAGAAAATGAGCATATATATATATATGCGTAATACGTGTAACGTGTGGTTGTAAGATTTGGTGCCAAAACAACACTGTTTACTTTACGAGATGGTCATAACTTTTGTTGTAAAATGTCTTGTTTCATGAACTAAACCAGCTGGTGTTCTTAAGTTGGTGCCTCTTCTTAAACAATAATCTTGACTTTTGACTTTCTCTAGTCTTTCATACTAACCTACGGCCTACCTAACCATACCAACGTTAATATACCAGTGCCACCCACTCTACTTCCCCATTATTTGTAGTAAGACTTTTTTTTTTTTTTTTTTTTTTTTTTTTTTTTTTTTTTTTTTT